>Ga0187780_10000147_pt1 | contig 56198 bp, 42 predicted proteins | sample 1015_Q2_SP10_20__FD_132429 | JGI IMG/M metagenome (GOLD analysis project Ga0187780, IMG submission 132429) | Tropical peat soil microbial communities from peatlands in Department of Meta, Colombia - 1015_Q2_SP10_20_MG | ecosystem: Environmental > Terrestrial > Soil > Wetlands > Peat | place...
CTGCGGGCTTGGCCGCCGCGCTCACGGCAGCGCGTGCCGGCGCGCGCGTGGTGGTGTGCGAGCGCGAGCCCGTCTGCGGCGGTGAGCTCGAGTACGAGACTGCGCGCATCGATGACGGCACCTCCCTGACCTGGGTGCAGGCGGCAGTCAGCGAAATCGAGCGACGCGGCGGGCGCGTGCTGTCGAGTACCGCCGTCGTCGGCGGCACGAACGGCCTCGTCGTCGCGCTCTCCCAGCCGGGAGGTCTGCCCGGGTCGGACACCGTTTACCGGATTAGGCCACGGGCCTTTGTTGCGGCGATGGGCGCGCTCGAGCGCCCGATCGCGTTCATCGACAACGATCGGCCCGGCGTCATGCTGCTGGGAGCCGCCGAACGTTTTCTGGCCCGCTACGGGGTGCGCGTTGCGCGGGATGCCGTGATCTTCGGCAATCATGACCGGTTGTATGCCGCGGCCAAACGGCTCGCCGCCGGCGGGATCCGTATCCGGGCCGTCGTCGACACACGCGCTGCGCCTCAGGCTGGAGCAATCGACGGCGAACGACGCGCGCTCGCCCGCGACGGCATCGAGTGCCTGTCCGGGCACGCGGTCATCCGCGCTCGCGGGTCGCTTGAGGTCACAGCCGCCGAGATCGCCCCGATCAGCGGAGCCGGCCCCACGCGGATCGTCGCCTGCGACGCGCTCCTCATGAGCGGTGGCTGGACACCGGAAGTTCATGCCGGGCTGCACGAAGGAGGCACTGCGACTTTCCTGCCCCAGGCGGGGGCGTTCGCGGCGGGTCCGCAGCCCGACTGGCGCATGCTGTGCGGCGGCTCGGCTGGCGCGCTCGAGCTCGGCTCGGTGCTCGCGGATGGGCACAAGGCCGGGGTCTGGGCCGCAGGAGTAGTCGGCCGGCAAGCGCAAGGCGACGCTCCACGCGGTTTCGGGGACAAACAGCCCGCGCTCGTGCCGTACTGGCGTGCGCCTGCGTCGCGCGCGGCCGAGAAGCGCCAGTTCGTCGACTTCCAGAATGACGTAACGGTAGCCGATCTGCGCCAGGCCCTCGCAGAGGGCTTCCGGGATATCGAGCACGTGAAGCGCTACACGACGCTCGGAGTCGGCACCGAGCAGGGGCGGTCGAGCACGGTATTGGGTGCGGCAATTCTCGCGGAGCTCGACGGGCGTTCACTGCAGCAGGTCGGCCCGTTCCGGACGCGCGCGCCTTACCAGCCCGTGGCACTGAAAGTGCTAGCCGGCTTGCGCGCCGGGCCGGCCGTGCAGCCCGCGCGCCATACTCCCCTGCACGAGTGGCACGCCACTCACGGCGGCGTGCTCGAGACCATGGGCTACTGGGTTCGGCCCAGGTACTACCGCACCAGCGGTTCGGATGCGTTCGCCGCGGGCTGCGCGGAGGCGCGCCGCGTCCGAACTCACGGCGGAATCCTCGACGGCTCCACGCTGGGCAAGATCGAGATCGCCGGCGCCGACGCGGCGGCCCTGCTCGACCGGCTCTATCTCACGCGCGCGAGCACGATCAAGGTCGGTCGCAGCCGGTACATGGTCAACCTGCGCGAGGACGGGATGGTGCTGGATGACGGGCTGGTCCTGCGCCTGGCGGATGATCGGTTTCTGGCGACCACGAGCTCGGGACACGGCGGACACATGCTGTCGCATTTCGAGTTCTACCGTGACACCGAGTGGGCCGGTCGTTCAGTCGCCGTCACTGACGTCACCGAGGCGTGGTGCGTCATCGTCTGCGCGGGACCCGCGAGCCGCACGACATTATCCGGCGTCCTGGGAGCGGCCTGGTCGGACACCATCTCGCGCCTGAGTCACATGGAGTTCGCCTCCGGCAGCTGGCAGGGGTCAGCTCTTCGCCTGTTGAGGGCGAGCTTTTCGGGAGAACTGGCGTTCGAGGTGCACTGCCGGCCCGCTGTCGTCCGGGCACTCTGGGATGCGCTGGCTGCGGCGGGGCTCGCGCCCTACGGCCTCGAGGCGGTCGACATCCTGCGCGTCGAAAAGGGCTATCTGGTCCATAGCGAGATGAACGGCCAGACCACGCCGATGGATCTCGGGATGGGCGGGTTTCTGAGCTCAGCGAGTAACTGCGTCGGGCGCGACCTTCTCGATCGACCGGCTTTCCACGAGGCCACCCGGCCGCGCCTGGTCGGCGTCCGCGCCGCGGATGGCCGCTCGTCATTTCTGGCCGGCGCGCAGCTCACTGGCGACAAGGACACGAATCGGAGCCTGGGCTACGTCACCTCGAGCGCGTTCAGCCCAACGCTCGGCGAATGGGTGGGACTCGCGCTACTCGCGCGCAGCCATGCGACAGAAGGCACCGCGGTCATGGGCCGGGATCCGATTCGCAGCGGCGATACGGCGCTCAAGGTGACAGCGACCACCCACTACGATCCCGCCAGCGAACGGATGAAAGCGTGACCACCGAGCAGCAGCCCAGTTTCGGCGTCGAACCCGACGGACCCTGTTACGAGTTCGTCGGGCACCGGGCGCCCGGTGCGATGCCGGCCGCGTTACCGGCCCAGCCGGGTCAGGCCAGTCGCGATCGAAACGGCCGCGCGATCCTGCTGCACTTCGCGCCAAGCCGCTGGCTGGTTCCGGCACCGGATTCGGCGTTGGTCGAGCAGCTGACCGGGCTCGCCGCGCAGGGTTTCGGCGCGCTGGTTGACGTTACCGGCAAGTGGCGCCCGGTGCGCGCAGAGGGTCCATCGGCCGCACAGGCGCTCGCCGGCACCGTCAGTGTCGAGGCGGTGCTTAAAGATCGCGACTGCGCGGCGACGAACCTCTTCGATTGTCCCGCGATCCTGGCCCGGGCCGGTCAGTCGTTTGATCTCTGGGTCACCGCGAGCTACCTCGATCACTTCCTGTACGTGATCCGGGCGCTGCGGCTGCCGTCCTGACGCCGCGGGCCCGGCGAGGATGATGCGCTGCGAGATGGCGTTGCCAATTTCGTCAACGGAAATCCTTGCAGAGCTCGACCCCGTCTGTGCGCTCTCCACTGACGTAACATGCTCATGATCCGGCGGATTCCGGGGGCGATATGCGCACGTTTACCGGTCTGTCCTTGGCCCTGGCGGTTCTGCTCGCCACACAGTCGCGAGCCCTGAACAGCCTTCCCCCTGGCATCAACCTGCCGGAGGGCACAGGCAAGACGATCGTCACCGCGCACTGTCTCCAGTGCCACGATGCCACCCGCCTCGCGACGCCAGGCCAGACGCCCGCCGGCTGGTCCAACGTCGTCGCACAGATGATCAACATCGGATCCGACCTGCCGAAGTCCGATGTGGTGCCGCTCACCGATTATCTTGCGAAGAACTTTCCGCGGATTCCGCCAGCGCCGGCGCGAATCATCCCCGGCCAGGCGCACGTGTCGTTCCAGGAGTGGGCGGTGGCAACCGAAGGCGCGTTCCCGCACGACCCGCTCGCGACGCGAGACGGGGCGGTCTGGTACGCGGGACAGAAGGGCAGCCTGCTCGGCCGCATCGACCCGGCCACCAGCGCCATCAAGGAATACCGGACGACGATTCCCGACTCCGGTCCCCACGGACTGACGGCGGACGTGGCGGGCAATATCTGGTTCACCGCCAATTACGCGGGATACATCGGCAAGCTCGATCCCAAGACCGGTGTCGTGACCGCTTACAAGTTGTCCGACGCGCGCGATCCGCACACACCGGTATTCGATCAGAAAGGCGTGCTCTGGTTTACCGTCCAGGGCGCCAACAAGATCGGGCGACTGGTTCCGAGTACTGGCGAGATCAAGCTGGCGACGGTGCCCACCGCCCACGCGCTGCCCTATGGCATCGTCATCAGCTCGAGCGGTGTTCCCTATTTCGCGGAATTCGGTACTCACAAACTCGCGAGCGTCGACCCGAACACGATGGCCATACGTGAATATGAACTGCCGAACGCGAACACGCGCCCGCGGCGAATCGCAGTGACCAACGACGATGTACTCTGGTACACGGACTATTCACGCGGCTTTCTCGGGCGCTACGACCCCAAGACCGGGGCGAGCAGTGAGTGGCCTTCACCCGGCGGCAACAACTCGGCGCCGTATGCGATCACCGCGCTCAACGACATCATCTGGTACTGCGAAACCAACGTTAAACCGAACACGCTGGTTCGGTTCGATCCGCGCTCGCAGAAGTTCCAGAGCTGGCCGATCCCGTCGGGCGGCGAGGTCGTGCGCAACATGATGCCGACTGCGGCGGGCGGGCTGGTCCTGGCCGAATCCGGTGCGGGCAAGGTCGCGCAGGTAACGGTGAACTAGACGACGGTCTAATCTGGGGGGGAGGGCGCCAGCGCTCGCGCGATCACGAATCGCGAGCAGGCGGATCAGCATGAACGAATCGCCACTCGCGGCGCACCACGCCGGGCCCGCGCTAGCCGAAGGCGCGAGGATCTCAACATCGTCGGGCCCGTCGACGGGGCAGCGCATCGTTCGGGCGATCGTGGCGAATGTGTTTTATCTCGTGATTGCCGCAGTGCTCTTTGTGGCTTACGAACATTTCAAGATCGATCATCAGCGCGGTCCGTCGATCGCGTGTCTGATCGGCGCTTGCCTGTTTGTGCTCATGCCGGTGCGGTCTTTGCTGCAGGCGTTGTTCACGCTCGAGTCACGAGTCATGCACTTTGCGCACGGCGCCGGTGGACTGCTGGCCGCCGGGCTGGTCGCCGGTAGTGCGATCAGCAGCGGGCCTCTCCTGACGCATACGGCGATGGCGCCCTTCGCCATGATGGGTGCGGCGCAGGCCATCATGCACCAGGAGCACCCGCGCAATGCCAAACAGGCTGAGGCGCTCCGGCGTTTCGCGACCAGCCTTCCCGAGGTCGAGCAGTTCACGCGCGGCGGTGATCTTACTTCGCCCGAGAACGTAGCCCGTGCCGTGTCCGTGCTCACGGACCTGATCGGCAAGGCTCAGGCGCTCGGTGAGACCGAGCTTGAAGCGGATCCTGGATTTCAGAGCGCTCTGAGGCAGGCGACGACGCGCTTCGGTCTGACCCTCGGTCTCGACAGTGTCGATCGTGCGATTTCCAATCTCGCCGCAAATCCCGCAGCGGCCAGGTCCGTTCCCGAACTACGCCGCAAGCTCGCGGCCGCTCGAAGCGCCGTAGCTAATCCTTGACCGGGCGCCTCAACCCGCATCAAATGCCTGCGCCCGTTGCCACGCGGGTCGGGCCTGGCAGCGCTCGGCGTACTGGTCCAGGACTGGATCGGGTCCCACGAGGCCGAAGCGGCGGAGGTACAGGCTGCTGACGCCAAGCAGCACATCGGCTGCAGAGAACTTCTCCCCTAGAATCCAGGGATCCGCCGCTGCGACTCCCGCCTTAAGCGTCGCGAGCATCAGATCGAAGCTGCCCCAGCCGTAGGACGAGGGCTTGGCCTCGAGCTTGGAGAAGCGTTCGCCCATGGCGGGCTCAACCACCGAGTTCGTATAGGTCACCCACTGGAGAAATCGCGCACGGTCCGCGTGTCCGATGGGTGGACCCAATCCTGTCTCTGGATAGCGGTCGGCGATGTAGATGCAGATGGCGCCCGAATCCCACAGGCGCGCCGGACCGTCTTCGATAGCCGGTACCTTGCCCATGGGCGAGGTCGCTCGAAATTCCGGATCGGCCCGCGAGCTTTCATCGCGGATGTCGATGACTCGCCGCTCGTAGGGAAGCCCGGACTCTTCGAGAAGCCAGGCGATGCGAAACGCCCGCGTATTGCGCGCCCAGTAAAGCCTCATGGCTGCGCCCTATTCGGATCGAAGGAGGGTAACTGTACAGATATACAGTCCGTGCGGCAATTGGCTCGGCCACTGGGCCTACTCTTATATAGGGGGCGTCCGGGGCATCCTTTCGCTGCAGCGCAGCATACTGCCGCTACTGGATGCGGCCGGCACTCCAGCGACTGACCCGGCGCGCCTCGATCGAGAGCCCGACGATCATGAGCGCAGATGCGAGACTCACGAAGACGATGAAGCCCCGCGGCTTCCAGAGATCCATCGCCAGCCCGCCAAGGCTCGGCCCGATGACTCCGCCGGCGCAGTAGGTCATGACATACGCGGTGTTGGCCGCCGCGAGCTCCTCCACGGGAAACGTTTCCCCGAGCAGCGCGATTCCCTGCGTGTAGAACGCGTACATCGTGCCACCCCACAGAAAAAGCAGCGGCCACAGCAGCGCGGGAACCGACAGCACACCCGGCAGCAACAAGGGGCCGATTGCACTGGTGATTGCGCAGAGCATGAGCACGCGGCGGCGCCCCCTCCTATCACCGATCGCTCCGATAGGCAGCTGCAGCACGACGTTTCCGGCGAGAAACACTGTGACCAGCATCAGCGCCGTTCGCTCTGCCAAGCCGGAATACAGCCCAAACAGAGGTAGCAGCGACAGATCTGCCGATTCGATCAGCCCGGCGACGAGCGCGGTGAGCATGACGACCGGAGCCGCGCGTATCAGCGCCGTTATCGGCCGTGCATTGCGCAGGTCCTGGCCAGCGCCCGGTGCCTGCGTGACGCCAACCAGCGGCGCTACGGTGATCGCGAGTCCGACTGCGCCGACCACAAACGGACGCCAGCCGGTAGTGCCGGTGAACTGCAGGAGCACGGGTCCGGCCACGACGCCGGCCGCAAATGCGGTGGCATAGAACCCCATGACCCGGCCGCGCGTGTCGTCGGTGGCGAGACGGTTCAACCATACCTCGCTGGCAATCCACTCGAGCCCAAGCCCGCAGCCCGTGGCGAAGCGCAGCGCGAACCAGGCCGGAACCGATGTCAGCAGCGGCATGGCCAGCATCGCGACGATCGTGGCCACGGTCCCGACGATGATGGCCGTCCGCACTCCGAGCCCAGCGATGGCGCGCGGGTATAACGGACCCAGCAGGATCACCGCTATCGTGCTCGCGGCCGTTACCAGGCCGATTTCGAAGCTCGACGCGCCGCCGCGTTCGAGAATGAGGGCGATCAGGGGAGGCTGATAGCCGAAGGTGAGCCCGACACCCAGGGTGCTCAGCACAACGACGAAGAGGGGACCCAGCGCAGACGCCGACGATGCGTTTGATGGCCCGGTCATTCGCAACTCAGTGTCGGTCCTCGGGCCCGCGTCATGACGCTCCGGCGTCGCAGCGCATCCATCATACTGGCGCACCGCGCCGTCCCGGCGGCTGCACCGCGAGAAACGGCCGATTCAGTGGCTAGACCAGTGGCCCGCGACGCAATATGACGCCGCCGGCTGCTTAGGGTGCGCCCGCAGGATAAAGTAATGTCTGCCTGGCGCAATCGCGATGCGATCGCCAGGGCTTGCGGTGTCCAGTGAAGTAGCCGGCGTACGCCGCGCACCTGACGCGGTCGCCGCGACGGGTATCCTGCCGAGACACCGGCGTGTTGCCGGACGACGATCCGACTCCAGAACCTAGAGCGAGGGAAACATCGTGAGCGCCCTGAGTTCATTCTCCGACCTGAGTGCAAAGCATCTGATCAACGGCCAGTACGTTCGCGGCGGCGGAAGCGAGCATCACAACGTCATCGACCCGGCGACGAGCGAACGCATCAGCGAGATCGTCGACGCGACGCCTGCCGAAGTCGACCAGGTGGTCGCGATCGCCAATGCCGCCCAGAAGCTCTGGCGCAAGACCAACGCACACAGGCGCTGCGAGCAGCTGCACGATGCCGCACACGAGATGAAGCGCATACGCCCGGAAGTCGCCGAAATGCTGACCCGGGAAATGGGCAAGCCGTACAAGGAATCCGCCGACGAGGTGACCTGGTCTGCGACCGCGACCGATTACTACGCGGAAATCGCCCGGCATGAAGGGGGGCGGGTCCTCGGTCCGGTTGTCGACGGGCACTTCAATTTCACGACCAAGGATCCGCTCGGCGTAGTCGTGATCATTCTTCCGTTCAACTACCCGTTGTGCCTGCTGTGCTGGCAGGCGGCGGCCGCGATTGCGAGCGGCAATGCCGTCATCATCAAGCCGTCTGATCTGACCACGATCACGACTCTCAAGTTTGTCGAAGCTTTCGCCGGGTTGCCTCCCGGGCTAGTCCAGGTCGTCGCGGGCGCCGGGCGCGTGGGACAGCAGCTCGTGTCTCACAAGGACACGCACATGGTGGCATTCACCGGCGGCATCGAGACCGGCCGGGCCGTGGCCCAGGCCTGCGCCGGACTCTACAAGCGCTCGCTGATCGAGACGTCCGGGAATGATCCATACATCGTCATGCCTTCGGCGCCAATCGACACCGCGGCGCGCGGCGCGGCCTTCGGTGCCTACCTCAATTGCGGTCAGGTCTGCGCTGCGGCGGAACGCTTCTACGTGCACCAGGACGTTTATCAGGAGTTCAACGAGCGGCTGATCGGCTATACAAAGAAGGTGCGTGTGGGCAACGGTCTTGACAAGGTCGACATGGGGCCGCTCGCGTCGGAGCGTGAGCTCAATCGGTACCTTCGCGTCCTGTCTCGTGCCCGGGAGCAGGGTGGAAAAGTCGGCACTGGAGGCGGCCGGCCAGCGTCGCTCAAGAAAGGAAATTTCGTTGAGCCGACGGTGCTGGTGGATGTACCCGCAGATGCGGACATCATGAACGATGAGTCATTTGGCCCGGTGGCACCGGTGTGTCGCGTGGCTAATCTCGATGAGGCGATTGCGCTCGCCAATCGCTCCCGCTATGCGCTCGGCTCGACCATCTACACCCGGGATCTGGATGAGGCGTTCCGTGCCATCGAGGAAATCGAAGCGGGGATGGTCTGGGTGAACGCGCCGCTCCTGGATAACGACGCCGGACCCTTCGGTGGCCGAAAGCAGTCCGGCATGGGCCGCCAGCTCGGTGCCGAGGGACTCGATACGTTCCGGCATACCAAGCTCAACATGATCGACCCGGCCGCCAAGGCACACGACTTCTGGTGGTTCCCGTACGCGGACTCGGAAGCGTTTCCAGGCGGCAAAAAGTCCTAGAGCGCGGACCATCGGGCGCCGCGGATCATTGCGCCGGTCTCCCATGGCCGGCCCGCCGCATTCGGTCCCGGCAGGGATGCTCGGGTGAGCGCCCGTCCGGCGACGGAACGCGTCATTCCGCCGCGTTGATAACGCGCGCTGCGCAGCGCATACCCCGGCGGTATAGTCCAATGGCGCATGTGAGGAGCGTCGTCCGACGCTCGACCATTGGGGAGCGTGCATGGGCAGAACGATGACGGTGCTCGCGGCGATCTCGGTGTGCTCGCTATTGGGCTGCCGCGGCCAGCAGCCGGCCACGCCCGCGGCGCAGGCGCCGCTCAAGCCCGGTGCCGTCGATGCGGCGCGCCTCGCGGGCGTCGCCAGTGAGCCCGATCAATGGCTCACCACCGGACGTGATGGCGGCGGAACCTATTTCAGTCCGCTCGACGACATCAACTCTGCCAACGCCGCCGGACTCGGCTTCGCGTGGGAGTATCGCCTCGGCACGCGCCGCGGCATCGAGGCCACGCCGGTGGTCGTGGACGGCGTGGTCTACGCGACCGGCAATTTCGGGAAGGTCTACGCGCTCGATGCCGCATCCGGGCATCCGGTGTGGGTCTACGATCCTGAGGTCGACGGCCAGTGGGGCCGTTACGCGTGCTGTGACGCCATCAATCGCGGCGTCGCGGTCTGGCGCGGTCGCGTCTATGTCGGCGCACTCGATGGATATCTGCATGCCATAGACGCCGCGACCGGCCGTCGCATCTGGAAGGTCGACACGCTGCCGGCACGCGGTCCGAAGACGCCGTACACGCTGTCGACGGCGCCGGTGGTCGCCGGCGATGTGATCGTCGTGGGCAGTGCTGGTGCAGATTTCGATGGCGCACGCGGCTACGCCGCCGCCTACGATCTCGAGACCGGTGCTCAGCGGTGGCGCTTCTACACCGTGCCACGCAATCCATCGGCCGGGCCGCAGGATCAGCCGCACCTGGTCGATGCGGTCAAGACCTGGGATCCGAGACACCGTTGGGAATCGGGCGGCGGCGGAACGGCGTGGGACGGCATCTCCTACGATCCGGCGCTGGGGCTCGTGTACATCGGCACTGCCAATGGCGCGCCGTACAACATTAAGGAGGACGGCCGGAAAGGCGGGGATGACCTGTACGCCGCGTCGATCATCGCGATCAACGCCAAGACCGGTGCCATGGCCTGGTATTACCAGGCCACGCCCGGGGACGAGTGGGACTACGACAGCACCCAGAAGATGATTCTGGCCGACCTCGACCTCGGCAACGGCCCGCGCAAGGTGCTGATGCAGGCGTCGAAGAACGGTTTCTACTACGTGCTGGACCGGGCGACCGGGGAGCTGCTCTCCGCCCACAATTTCGCCTACGTCAACTGGACCAAAGGTCTCGATCCGAAGACGGGCCGGCCGACCCCAAATCCCGATGCCGAGTACGCAAAGGATCCCAAGCTGATCTTCCCGTCGAATTCCGGGGCGCACAGCTGGCAGCCCATGTCCTACGACCCGCGCACCGGCTTCACGTACATCCCGGTCATGGAATGGCCGATGGTGTACATCGAGCTGTCGCATCGGCGGTCCGGATATGTCGAAGGCTGGTTCACGGTGTTCGCGGTATCGCCCGAGGACTATGTGCCAAAGGACCTCGCCGGCCTGTATGGGAAGCTGCCGCCACTCAGCAAACTCGATAAGGGCCTGCCTCCGGCGCAAAGCCGCGGTTTCCTGCGTGCCTGGGACCCGGTCCACCAGCGCCTCGCGTGGGAGGTGCCAACGGCGACCAACTGGGATGGCGGCGTGCTCTCAACCGCCGGCGGCATCGTCCTCCAGGGTGACGCGACCGGCCATCTCAATATCTACAAGGCGCAGGATGGTGCGCAAATCACGTCGATTAACCTGGGCACCGGCGTAATGGCCGCGCCGGCCACCTATCGCGTGGGTGGCGTGCAGTACATCGTGATTGCGGCGGGCTACGGAGGCAACGCCGTCAACTACCCGCTGCCGAAAGCCTCGGCCGCTTATCGCTACGACAACGAAGGGCGAATCATCGCTCTCAAGATCAACGGTGGACCAGTGCCGTTGCCGCCCGTGCTCGTTGAGTCGCCGTTCCCCAAGCCGCCGACGCACGAAGGATCGCCGGCGCAGGTCGCGCGTGGCGAGGTGCTCTACAACCGCTTCTGCGGACGCTGCCACGAGCTGGGTCGCGGGATCCTGCCGGACCTGCGGCGACTCACGCCGGAAAAACACCAGATCTTCTACGACATCGTGCTGAACGGTCTTCTGGTGCCGAGCGGCATGGGGCGCTGGGACGACGTGCTGTCCCGCGCCGATGCTGAGGCGATCCACGCCTTCATTGTGGACCAGGCGTGGCAGGCGTACCGCGCGGAACAGCACGCCGCGGGCCGGTGAGGTCAGTGCCCAAGAAGATCGACAATGTCGTGCTGACGCGTGCGGCGGCGCAGGCGCTGCGCGCTGAATTCATCGGCTGGCAGTGCCGGGTACGCCAACTGGCGGCGCGTCAGGATGCGGGAAGGCCATCGACCGGCATGCGGCCGACGGCCTGGACCATTGAGGGCGATGCGATTGCCCAGGGGATCATCACGCTGCTGATCGAGTCTGAGCCCGCGGTCAGTACGCAGCAGTTTCGCTATCAGTACCTGAAGACCCAGGACCCGAACGAGCGCTACGACAAGATGCTCGAGATCCTGCAGGGCGCCTATTTCCAGGAACCCTCACGGTTCTCGGACGTGATGACGGCGCTATTCGGCCCGGATTCCGCGCAGGCGACGCACCTGCTCGAGGAGCGGCGCTGTGTCCTCGAATTTGAGCAGTACACGCAGGGTTACCGGGTTCCGTGTGCGGTCGCGCTGTTGCCCGCGACGCATCCGCGCCACGAGGCAACCTATTGGCACAACCGCATGTTCAACCCGAATCTGCCCGCGCGCGTTCAGGTGCTGTCGTTCACGCCTGACTGGCCGCACGCGGGCTCGTACCGCACGTCGCCGTCGTCGGAGTCCTGATCGCTCAGAACTTGCGGTACGCCTTGTTCAGATCGACCAGCGGGTGGCGCGCGGACATCTGGAACTTGATCAAGAGTTCCCGCGCAATCATGTCCCGGTCCTGCTGGTTGTCCGGCAGCTTGATGCCTTCCGGGACTGTCACCCAGCCGTTGACGTTACGATCGAAGACTGCGGCGCGGCCTTCCTCGTAACCCAGGTGCACGTCTTCCAGCCAGTTGAGGTCGGACCAGCCCATGACCTCCATGTACTTCTTGAGGAACGGCGTCAGACGGCGGTAATCGGGGACCAGATTCACATCGTAGCGGTAGCCGATGTGCTGGCCGATTTCCTTCTCGCGCTGCGTATCAAGGCCCGCTGTCTTGATGAAGTGATCGATGTCCTTGGGAGTGCTGCGCGCACTCGCCGGGCGCGCAGCTCGCGCCGCCGCTGATTTGCCACCGGCCTTGGGCGATGCCTTAGTGGCCTTGGCGCGCTTGGCCTGCGCGTACTTCCTGAGCTCAGTTACCTTCGCCATGGCTGTATACCTTTCAATAGCGGGTCATGTCGGGACGCCCGACCGTGTGCTGGGAACCGGCCAGTGGCACCATCGCGAGTGCCGAGGCTTCCATGGTCAGTGCCGCAAGATCCTCCGGCTCGAGACTGTGGACGTTGGTCTTGCCGCACGCGCGCGCCATCATCTGCGCCTCGATCGTCAGACAGTGCAGGAAGTTGTAGACGCGCTCGGCTGCCGCATCGGGGTCCAGGCGCCGGCGTAACGCGGGATCCTGGGTCGCGACGCCAACCGGGCAGCGTCCGGTGTGGCAGTGATAGCAGAGGCCCGGTTCGACGCCGATCTCCTTCTCGAAGTCGGCTTCCGGGATGTCCTTATTGCAATTGAGCGCCATGAGCGCCGAGTGGCCGATCGCGATCGCGTCGGCGCCCAGTGCGAGCGCTTTCGCGACATCACCGCCGTTGCGAATGCCGCCGGCGTAGACCAGAGAAATCTCGCCGGTCTTGCCTACGTCATCGAGCGCCTTGCGTGCCTGGCGGATAGCCGCGATGCCTGGCACACCGGTCTCTTCGGTCGCGATGTGCGGACCCGCGCCGGTTCCGCCTTCCATGCCGTCGATGTAGATGCTGTCCGGACCGGTCTTGGCCGCCATGCGCACGTCGTCGTAGACGCGCGCGGCGCCGAGTTTCAGCTGGATCGGAATCTCGCCGTTGGTCGCTTCCCGGATCTCGTTGATCTTGAGCGCCAAGTCGTCGGGGCCGAGCCAGTCCGGGTGGCGCGCCGGCGAGCGCTGGTCGATGCCCGCCGGGAGCGAGCGCATCTCCGCGACCTGGTCGGTGACTTTCTGTCCCATCAGGTGGCCGCCGAGACCGACCTTGCAGCCCTGGCCGATGAAGAACTCGCAACCATCGGCGAGGCGCAGGTGGTGCGGATTGAATCCGTAACGCGACTGGATGCACTGATAAAACCACTTGGACGAATAGCGGCGCTCGTCCGGAATCATGCCGCCTTCGCCGGAGCAGGTAGCGGTTCCGGCCATGGTGGCACCGCGCGCCAGCGCGATCTTGGCCTCGTAGCTCAGCGCACCGAAGCTCATGCCGGTGATGTAGACGGGAATGTCCAGAACCAGCGGGCGCTTGGCGCGCGGGCCGATGATCGTCTGCGTCTCGCACTTCTCGCGATAGCCCTCGATCACGAAACGCGTCAGCGTGCCCGGCAGGAACGTCAGATCGTCCCAGCTCGGAATCTTCTTGAACAGCGAGAAGCCGCGCATCCGATAGCGGCCGAGCTCGCTCTTGATGTGGATGTCGTCGATGACCTGCGGCGTGAACAGCAGGCTGTGGCCCAGCAGGCTGGTATTGCGGCTCAGCTTCTTCTTCGTGGTCGGTACCGCGGCCGGTGCGCTCTTTTCCTTCGCCATAGTCGGTTTCCTCGATCTTTACAGTATGAGTTTCTTTTCGGCGGGCTCCAGATTGTCGTAATTCCAGAGCTGCCGGCCGGCCGTGATCTTCTTCATGTTCTTGATGCCCTTCGGCGCCTCGAGTCCATAGAGCTTGAGTTTCCGCTCGAGCCAGTGCACGTCGAGATCGGTCATCTCCGAGGGCACGGCGTCCACTCCGAGGCCGGCGATCTTGCCGCCGACGTAGATGGTGCCGTCGTACATCGAGTCGCCGAGGTTCTTCCCGGCATCGCCCAGGATCACCATCCGTCCGCGCTGCATCATGAAGCCGCAGAAGGCGCCGGCGCGGCCACCGACGATGATCGTGCCGCCCTTCTGGTCGATGCCCACGCGCGCGCCGACGTCGCCCTTGCACACCAGGTCGCCGCCGCGGATGGCGGCGCCGAAGGTAGAGCCCGCGTTCTTCTCGATCACCACCGTGCCGGCCAGCATGTTCTCTGCGCACGACCAGCCCACCCGGCCGCTGATGCGGATGTTCGGGCCGTCCACCAGGCCGCAGCCGAAGTAGCCGAGGCTACCCTCGATCTGCAGATTGAGGCGGTTCAGGATGCCGACCGCGACGCCGTGCTTGGCGCCCGGGTTCTTGAGCACGATGTGCCCGTAGCCCTGACTCATCAGCTCGCGGAGCTTCAGGTTGATTTCCGTCGGCGTGAGATCGGTGGCGTCAAACTCCGCTCGTTTTTTGAAGTCGACTTCGAACGCCTGCGGGTACGTGAAGCGCTCGTCCTCCTCGGGACGGAAAAAGCGCTGCTGGGTGCGCCCGGCGAGTTGCTCGGTGTGCATCCCTAGATCGGTTGCTTTGGTCCTGAGTGCCATGGCTGTCTCGACTGTCGTTGCTGCTGTGGGTGTAGTCAGTTCTTCCAGACCCGAACGTCGCCCTCATAGGGATCGAAGGTGTCGATCTCGTGCGGGAACACGCTCCTGATCGCTACCTCCTCGGAGGCGAGTGCGATCAACTTGTCGCTCTCGAACAGCACCATGGGCTTCGCAGCCATCGTGTCCTTGGCCATGCCCAGGCTGTCCGAGGTCGCGACCAGGTACGTGAACACGCCGTCCAGCTCCTCGATCGAGTCCTTCATCGCGTACTCGAGTGAGGCGCCCTGCTCCATGCGGTCGGCAAGATAGACGGCGATCAGCTCGGAGTCGCAGTTCGACATGAACCGGTGGCCGCGCCGCTCGAGTGCGCGGCGTCCGTTCCAGTAATTCGTCAGCTGGCCGTTATGCACGACCGACACGTCCGCGAACGGGTACGCCCAGTACGGGTGCGCCGAGCGAATGTCGACGTCGGATTCCGTCGCCATGCGCGTGTGGCCGATCGCGTGCGTGCCGATGAAGCTGTTGAGGTGATACGCGTCGGCGACGCGGGCGGCGTCGCCCAGATCCTTGATCAGCTCGAGCCCCAGGCCCATGGACAGGATCTCGGCACCATCGACGTCCTCGATGTAATCCGCAAGCCGCCGGCGATCGCCGTCGTAGGCGAGGCGGTAGCGCAGGGCGTATTCGGTCACCTCCTCGGACTCGAGGATCTTGGCGCCGAGTTCGGCGAGGCGCCGGTCAACCTCAGCGCGCCGCTCCTTCACCTGGCGATGGATCTCGAACCCTTTCGCCATGTCGTCCTGCTCGGCGACCTTGAAGCGCACGACCAGTTCCTTGCCGTGCGGCTTGCCGTACAGGGCGTAGCCGGTCGAGTCCGGGCCGCGGTGCTTCAGGGACTGAAGCATGGCCGTCATTTCCTTGCCCACGTCGCCGGCCTTGCCGCGATGGATCAAGCCCGCAATTCCACACATGATGTCGCTCTCCTCGGGCCCGAGGCCGTTCGCCTCAGGGCAGGTAGTCCCAGTAAGATTTCAGATCCCAGTCCGTGACGGTCGCCATGAATTTCTCCCACTCGTCGCGCTTGTAGTGGGTGAAGACCCGGTACATCTCGTCCGGCATGGCGGATTTAACGACCTCGTCCTTCTCGAGCTCGGCCAGCGCCTCGCCCAATGACATGGGCAGCTTCTTGACCTTCTTGCCCGCGGCCATCGCCGCGTAGATGTTGCGCTCCTCGGGTTCGCCCGCGTCCAGCTTGAGGTTGATGCCGTCTTCGAAGGCCTTGAGGATGCCGGCCGCCATGAGATACGGATTGACGGCGGAATCGACCGAGCGGTATTCGAAGCGGCCTGGCGCCGAAATGCGCAGCGCGCAGGTCCGGTTCTGGTACCCCCAGTCGGCGTACACCGGCGCCCAGAATCCGGTGTCCCACAGGCGCCGGTACGAGTTCACGGTCGACGAACCGATTGCGGTGAGCGCGCCGACGTGCTTGATGATGCCGCCAATGCAGTTGAGTCCGATCGGACCCGGCTTGGCCTCGCCCTTGAGCGGCATGAACGTGTTCTCGCCGCCGGTGAGGTACGTGAAGTTTTCCTCGAGGCCGGGCAGCTTGTCATTGCCCAGCTTGTTGATCGACTGGCTGCCACCGCGCCACAGCGACAGGTTGTGGTGACAGCCGGAAGCCGACACGCCCATGAACGGCTTGGACATGAAGCAGGCGATCAGGTTGAACTCGCGCGCGACCTGCGCACAGATCTGACGGTAGGTGGTCAGGCGGTCGGCGGTGCGCAGGCAGTCATCGAACATGAAATTCAGTTCGAGCTGGCCCGGCGCGTCCTCGTGATCGCCCTGGATCATGTCGAGACCCATGGCGCGCGAATATTCGATCGCGCGCATGAATACCGGGCGCAGCGACTCGAACTGATCGATGTGATAGCAGTTCGGCTTCGAGAAACCGCCGTTCGGCAGGCCGTCCTCGCCCTTCTTAAGCCACATCATCTCGGGCTCGCAGCCGTGGCGCAGATGCAGCCCGTTGTGCGCCTTCTTGAACTGCTCGTGGATGATGCGCAGGTTGCCGCGGCAATCCGAGCTCAGGTGCCCACCCGGATTCTCCTTCTCCTCGCGGTTGCGGAAGCAGGTGCAGAACACGCGCGCCACGCGCTTGTCCCAGGGCAGCTGCACGAACGTCTCCGGGTCGGGAATGCCGACCAGCTCGGAGGCCTCGGGCCCGTAGCCGATGTAGTTCTTGTGGCGATCGACGAACAGATTCGCGGTCGAGCCATAGACGAGCTGGAAGCCGCGCTCCGCAGTCCTCTCCCAGTGGTCGGCCGGGATGCCCTTGCCGACGATGCGGCCGGTGACCGAGACGAACTGATAGTAGATGTACTGAATGCCGAGCTCGTTGATCTTATGCCGGACCTGCTTGACGAGTTCGTCGCGCCCCTTGGCGCTTACATGGGCTTCGAGATCGGTCATGTCCGTGCCTGCCTTAGATTTTGTGGATCGTGTCGTCGCCATGATGGCCCTTCCGGCGGCTCTATACGCCGCGGCTCAGCTCCATGGAAACGGGCTGTTTGACGTCGGATGCAGCTTGCCCGCGGCAAAGCGCGAGAAGCGAAACGGCTCCAGAAGTTCGCTCGACCGGCCGCAGATGTCTTCGGCGACGAGTTTGCCGACGCCGATCATCTTGTAGCCGTGGTTCGAGTCTGCGATGACGTAGACATTCTCGCAGAACCGGTCAAACACCGGGAAGTTATCGGCAGTGAAGCTGCCGATCCCCCCGGACGGTTCCTTCTTGTACAGCGGCGATTTGCCTTCAAATCGCTTCTGGCAAAACGCGAGAGCCGAGCACCACATGTGCGCGAAATCCTCGCCGACCACGAAATCCGGCGAGGCGGGCCCGTACGGATCGATGCGGACCTTGTCAGGCGCGGTCTTGACCTTAAACGGCATCGCGCCGCCCTGAACGCCGCCGAAGTGAAAGTCCGGCTTGTAGTAGATGCCCCAGAGACGATCGGTGATCACCGAATGGTCCCGGTCGGAATAGAGCGTTGCGTCGGTGTCGACGTGCAGCACCGGCGGCAGCTTGCCGTCGTTGGTGCGCTGGAGCTTGGGGTCGACGCCGAGCGTTCCTTCCTGCAGCGACCAGAAGGTCCACATCGGGACATTCTCGTGCAGCTTGCCATCGCGACCCTTGACGGTAATTGCCGCGGGCAGCTCGAGCAGGTCCCAGATCTGCTTGATCCACGGGCCGGCGCCGACGATGACGTAGTCGCAGCTGATGTTGCCCTGGTCGGTGAGCACCGTCCCGACCGCGCCGGAATTGTCCTTGCGAAATCCCGTGACCTTGACGCCCTTCAGGATCCGCACACCCTGCTGCTCGGCCTTGCGCGCGAGACCGTTGATGGACGCGACGTTGTTCGCGTAGCCGCCCTTTTTCTCATGCAGCACCGAGGTGATGCCCTTGGCCTGCCAGTCGGAAAACAGCCCTTTCATGTAGTTCGTGGAGTCGGCTTCGCCCTCGATGAACACGGACTCGTAGCCGATTTCCTTCTGCTGGCTCGCGATGCTCGCCACCTGCTCGTGCATGACTTCCGGGCTGATCTGCATGTACCCGACCGGGTGATAGCTGAACGCTTCGGGGTCGCTATCCCAAACCGAGACGCTATGGGCCATCAGCCGGCGCATGGCCGGCTGGTAATAGTTGTTGCGGATGACGCCGCAGGCGATTCCCGAGGCACCGGCGGCGATACCGGTCTTGTCCACTACCAGGATGTCCTCGCCGCTGCCCTGTCCCGATTTCTTCAACCCCTCCGCCAGATGCCAGGCGGTGCTCAGGCCGTGGATGCCGGCGCCGATCACGAGGTATTTCGTGCGAGAGGGTAGGGCCATGGTCCTCAGCTCGGGGGAACTCGAGGCGGCGTTAGCGCCTGCGAAGTGCGCAGGGGGCTTGACGCGGCGAAAGGATAGTGGCACACCGTGTATGCCAATTTCAAACCAATCTGAGGCCACAACCTCCGAGAGGCCGCCACCATGCTAGACAGTGGTCAGACCATACCTGTGGATTCCCCTACGCGCATCGCTGATCCGGTCAAGGGATCGGTGTGGATCACGACCCAGCTGCGGCAGGCGATCCTCGAGGGACGCTACGCGCACGGGGAAAAATTGCCGGCGGAGCGCCAGTTTGCCTCGGTTTTCGGGGCCTCACGCGCGACCGTCCGTACCGCCCTGATCCGGCTTGAGACCGAGCGATTGGTCACCCGCCGGCTGGGCGCCGGCACGTTCGTGAATTTCCAGCCGGCCGGAGAGACCCAGGATGTGGCCGAGCTCACCAGTCCTCTCGAGCTGATCGAGGTGCGCCTCGGTATCGAGCCCAACATGGTGCGGCTCGCGGTGCTCAACGCCACCGGGCGCGACATCGAGCGCCTCGCCACCGCCATCTCGCGCATGGAGCAGGCGAGCAGCGACAGCGAGAGCTTCACGCTCTGGGATGAAGAGTTTCACCAGTTGATCGCGGAGTCGACGCGCAATCCGCTCATGGTCTGGGTGTACCGGCAGATCAACGACGTCCGCACCCACAGCCAGTGGAGCGCCATGAAGGACAAGGTGCTGAGCCCGAGTCGCATCGCCGAGTACAACCAGCAGCACACGGCGCTTTACGAGGCGATCCGCACGCGCGACATCGAGGCCGCGGTCGCGATCATCACCAACCACCTGCACTACGCGCGCAGGCAGCTGATGGGAGTCAACGCCGGCGCTACCACGTGAACGCGCGCGCACCGCGGGCAACCGGCGGCTGCCTGTGCGGTGCGGTGCGTTACGAGGTTCGTGGCCCGCTGCGGCCGATCGTCGCGTGTCACTGCACGCAGTGCCGGCGGATGACCGGCCATTTCCTGGCCGCAACCGCCGCTCGTGATCCGGATCTCGTAATTGCGCCAAACGAGTCTCTGCGCTGGTACCGCGCCTCGCCCTCCGCGGCACGCGGATTCTGCGGCACGTGCGGCTCCACGCTCTTTTGGAAGGCGGATAGGCGCGATTACGTCAGCATTGCGGCCGGGAGCATCGACGGTGCGACCGGACTGAAAATCGTGCAGCACATCCACACGGCCGACAAGGGCGACTACTACACCATCGATGATGGCGTGCCCCAGTCGGCCGCAGGCATGCAGCCGGTCACCGAGCCCTGGCGCTGACTATCGCCGGCCGCGGACGCCGCGGTGGGCCTACAGCTTCACCATCACGTGGCGCGGCACGGTGTAATCCTCGAGCGCGTACACGGACAAGTCCTTGCCATATCCGGAGCGCTTGAAGCCGCCGTGCGGCATCTCGCTCACCAGCATGAAGTGCGTGTTGATCCAGGTCGAGCCGTATTGCAGGCGCGCTGCGACCCGCATGCCCTTGGCGATGTCCTGGGTCCAGACCGATGAGGCGAGGCCGTACTCGGAATCGTTAGCCCACTTGATCGCCTCGTCCGCATCCGTGAAACGCGTGACCGACACGACCGGCCCGAACACCTCGCGCTGAACAATCTCGTCGGTCTGGCGCGCGCCCGCGACGATGGTCGGCTCGTAGTAGAAGCCGCCACCCGCCCGAATCTTGCCGCCGGTCGTGATCTGGATGTGCTTCTGGGCCGCGGCGCGCTGGACGAACCCGGCCACCCGGTCGCGCTGTGCGGCGGAAATGAGCGGTCCCATTTCGACGCCTTCCTCGGTCTGCAGCCCGACCTTGAGTGTCTTGACCGCGCTCGTCAGATCCGCGACCAGCCGATCGTAGACCTTGCCGCCTGCGTAAATGCGACACGCCGCGGTGCAGTCCTGCCCGGCGTTGTAGAAGCCGAAGGTGCGCACCCCGCTCACGACCGATTCGACATCGGCATCGTCGAAGACGATCACCGGTGCTTTGCCGCCTAGCTCGAGATGCGTGCGCTTCAGATTGCCGGCGGCCGCTGCGAGTATTTTCTGGCCGGTCGCGACGTCCCCGGTCAGGGATACCATGCGAACGCGCGGGTGACCAACGAGCGGTGCGCCGACTGTCTCGCCTCGACCGCAGATGACGTTGACGACACCGGGCGGCAGCAGCTCCGCCAGCACCTGCGCCAATTTGAGTGTCGACAGCGGCGTCTGCTCGGAGGGCTTGATGACCACCGTGTTGCCCGCTGCCAGCGCCGGTCCCAGCTTCCACGCCGCCATCATCAGCGGGTAGTTCCAGGGCGCGATCGAGGCGACCACTCCGACGGGATCGCGGCGGATCATGCTGGTGAATCCCGCCTGGTACTCGCCGGCGATGAGCCCGTGCTGGGTGCGGGCCGCGCCAGCGAAGTACCGGAACACATCGGCGATTGCCGGCAGTTCATCGTTGAGCGCGGCCGCAAGCGGCTTGCCGGTGTTCTGGGACTCGATCTCCGCGTATGCCGAGGCATCCGCCGTAATCTTGTCGGCAATCGCGAGCAGTGCCGTCGCCCGGTCCCGGGGCACGGTCTGTGACCAGCCGTCGAACGCCTTCTCTGCCGCGGTTACCGCGGCGCTAACCTGCTCGGCGCTCGCCTCGCGTACGGTCGCGATCGTCTTGCCGGTCGCCGAGTCGAGCACGGGCTCGGCGGAGCCGGCGCCGTCGACGAATTTGCCCTCGATCAGGAGCTTCGTGTTCATGATGGCGGTCCCTCGGATGCCTGTGCCGCGGCAACGCCTGCGGCCCTGGCGGCGAATGCCGAAAGCTTTTGAGACTGCTGAGTTCCTGTTGACGCAGGCACACTCACGGTCGTCAGCGCGACCTCAATGGTGCCCTCGACCCGTCGAGTACCTGGCAACAGGGCAAACGATACACCTCCAGCGGTCGCGGCGCTGAAAGTCGGGGCCTGTTCGCGACCGTGAATCTCCCTAACCCCATTCACGGGCCCACTGTCGTCGCCGCTGCGCTGCGAACATTACTTATGGTTCCCGCTCGCGGGGTTGCCGCGGTCCGAGGCCCGACATTGCTCTGGTAGGATCTTTTGGCGCCGCCGCGAGATCCGCGCTCATCATGTATCGCATCACTCCCAGCCAGATTGAGCAGTTCCGATCCGATGGCTTCCTCATCCTGGAGCGCTTCCTGGATGCGAGCGAGGTCGCAGCCGCGCGCTCGCGGTTCGCGCCACTGTTTCGCGGCGAGTTTGAGACCGGCCTTTACCCCGACGAGTGGAACTGGCGCGAGGGGCGCGATCCGGCGGACCACGCCCGCCAGATCTGCAATGGCTGGAAATCCGATCGCACCATCGCACGCATCGTGCTCAAGGAAGACATCGGGTTCATCTGCGCGACCCTGGCCGGATGGCCAGGCGCTCGGATCGGCCAGGACAACGTGATCTGGAAGCCGCCGGGAGCGAAGGCGCTGGGTTTTCACCAGGACGACGCCTACTGTCACTGGGTCGTGCCACCCGGGTTCGTGACCTGCTGGATGGCGCTCGACGACACCTCCGCCGCAGGAGGCACGATCGAGTATGTTCGTGGCTCGCACCGTTGGGGCGTGTTCCCGAAGAGCGGGCAATTTCACGCGCCTGAAGACTACCGGCAGGCATTGACCGAGGCCGCCGCATCACTCGGTACGACCGTTGAGGTGGTGCCCGTAGAGGTGCCTGCCGGCGGCTGTGCGATTCACGCTGGGGGCACCTGGCACGGATCCGACCAGAACCGAACCAGCGCGCCGCGCCGGTCGCTCGTCACGCACTGCCTGTCGTCGGAGGCGCGCTTTCATCCGACGGAGGTGAGCTATATCTACAGCCGCTATCACCGGGTCGGGGACGATACGATGGACGAGAGCTTCTTCCCGGTACTCTGGACCCGGTCCGGATACCGGACGCCATTCCTGGCGAGCTACTGCGCAGACGAGCCCAGCCGCGACGCTTAAGGCATGGCGGCGATTCCTTGCTTATCGCAAGGAATCGCCGCCGTTGCTATATCGTCGGTCAGAACTTGTAGTGGAACTCGGCGCCCAGCGTCCGAGGCGTATTGGTCGCTACGCGCGTGACCGTCGGCTGCTGCCACGCCCACGTCTGGTTGTTGATCGTCAGCTGGGAGTGCTCGTTGGTGAGGTTGGTACCCACCAGGTAGGCCGACCACGCGTTCTTGGCATATCCGAAGCGCAGGTCCACCCAATTGTGAGACGGGAGCTCGACACGGTAATACGCGATGTCCTGCATCGGCCCAGTGTACGAATCATTCAGGCGACCAACGAGCTGGCCGCCCGACGATAGTGGATGCAGATAGTCGAGCGCCGCCGTTCCCGTGTACTTGGGTACGTTGAGGATGGCTGTTCCGGGCGCGATGCCCGACTGCGGAGTCGGGTCATAGATGTCGGCCTTGGTATAGGCACCCGACAAGTTCAGCGTCCATTCCGGACTGAGCTGCGCGCCGAACTCGACTTCGGGTCCATAGGCGTGCGCGGTGCCAGCGTTGGTGTTGTAGGGATAGCCGCAGCTCAACGCGATGATTTGCTGAATGTCCTCCCACTTCACGTAGTAAGCGTCCGCATTCAGGAAGAAGCGCCGGTCTCCGAAGCGTGCCTTCTCGCCAAGCTCAAAGCTCCAGACCGAGTCCGGGCCGTAGTAGGACGGCTGCTGCGTTAGGAATACCGGTCCGCTGCCGGGGCCGCAGTAGTAGATGGCGCCCGGCGTCAGAGGGATCGGCAGGTTGACACCACCCGGGCGCGATCCTTTGGAGATTGTGCCGTAGAGGTTCAGGTCAGGAGTGGGCTGGTATGAGAGATTGAGCTTCGGCAGCACGTTATTGCCGCTGCCGCTCGCAGATCCGATCTGGCAGGACGCATTGCCTGTGGCCGTACCCACTCCGCACTGATGCGCTTGGTTCGCGACCTTGAACCAGAAAAACCGCACACCTGCGGTGGCCTTCCATTGGTCTGTGAGCTTGTAGGAGGTCTCACCGAACAGCGCCTCCTGCTGCATCTCGTTCGGATTGTGATCCACGAAGATGTAGCCGAGCGGATTGGCCGCTTCACCACCACTGTTGATGTTGCCGCCGAGCGGACAGTTCGGCCCGTTGCCCGACGCGCAATATTCGGCGGTCGCGAACTGCGTCGACTGCTGAGGCGAGTAGTAGAGAGAATGCAGATTCGCGAAATAGCCCCCGACCAGCCACTGCCAGGGCCCGCTACCGGTCGACGTCAGGCGCAACTCTTGGCTGAACTGCCAGACATCGTCGAACTCCTGAAAGTTCGTGGCGAGGAAATAGGGCATGTTGAAGATGTTCTGCAGGTTCTCCGTCGAGTCCTGCGACTGGACCATGTAGCGTTTCCAATACCCGGTCGCAGACGTCAACTCTGCCGCTGACCAATCGTAGTGGATCGTCAGCGCGGTCAGCTTGAGCTGGTCGTAGAACGGTTCCTGGATGTTGTACGGCTGGAAATTCGAGTAGATGGACGACGAGTTTCCATTGCTGCCGAGCGGTCCGGGTGGCGCCTGGTATTGGTTGTAGCCGTCCGCATCGTTCTTGAAATACAGATAGCTCAGCGTCGCGTTGAGCGCCTCGTTGGGCTTAAGCAGCAGCGCTGCCCGCACGGTCGTAAGCCGCTGCTGGTTGGAGTCGTGAATGGTTTGCTCTACGGGTGCGGCGAGTACGTCGCCACGCGTGCAGTGATACGCCGAGCACAGACCGAGAGGAGTCTGGTACGGAGCGGCATTGGTGGGGAAGGGGAAAGGATTGAGCACGATCCTGTCGATCCACCCGCTGTTGTACTTGAATGAGCCCGACATGCGAAATGCCATCGTTTCGCCGAACGGGAGGTTGAGCATCAGGTCCCCGCCACCGTTGGCACGGCCCCCATCGGTCTGCGACACGTTGGCCGCGGTGGCACCCTCGAAGCTACCGAGTTTCGGTGGGTTGGTGACCAGTTTGATCGTTCCGCCCATTGAGCCCGAGCCGTACAGCGTGCCTTGCGGCCCGCGCAGCACCTCAATGTGGTTCATGTCAAAGAAGTCCGGATCGATGACGGTACGGCCGGTGAGCGCCACCGCCGAGGACGACAGCGGAATCTCGTCCAAGTAGAACCCGACGGTCGCCACGGATCCACCGGTAGACGCGAGGCCACGCATTTCGTACTCGCTCTGGCCCGGGCCTGCGTTCTTCTGCGAAATGCCGGGCATGACGCCCAGGAGCTGTTCGACGCTGCTGAGCCCGAACTGCGTCAACTGCTCGCCGCTTAGGGCGGTCATGCTGATCGCTGTGTCCTGCACGGTTCCCGCGCGTTTTTCCGCGGTGACGACGATCTCCTGCAGAGGCTCGGCCGTCTGCGCCGGCGTTTGCGTCTGCGTCTGGCCCCATGCGGCCCCGCACACGGCCGATCCGGCGATAAGGCCCGAAGCCAAGGCGATTCGGACCGAAGGCGACATCCACGCGCGCGCCGCCATGCCGGTGCCCGCGGTGCACAACAGCTTGACCATTAACGGTCCTCCCCTAACAGCAGACGTGTTTACCGGCGATCAGCGAGCGCGTTGCAGATCTGCAACCAATCCCCAATTGTCATCGGATTTGGGCTGTTCCGCCGAGTTTGAACGTGAGGCAACAGTGTTGCGCAGGAATAGCACGCCAGTTGATTATTGGTCAACTCAGCGAAGACCCGTACGCGTATGTCGCCTAGGTGATTTTGCTAATGCCGGTCACGCGCGTGCGGCCCTGAAATCATCCTGTCACGGTGAGTTTTGGTGGTAAGACCACAAATGAAGCTTCGATGATGAAATCGTCGCGACGACGCATTACCGCGCTGCGCAAACGCAACAGCGACGGGGCTCGTCTCGGCCAGCACGTCGGCAAAGCGGTTCGTCGTTTGCGCGGTGCACGCGGATTGACCTTGGGAGAAGTGGCGGCTCGAGCTGGCATAAGCCGAGCCATGCTGAGCCGCCTGGAAACTGGCGATGCGACACCGAGTCTCGAGACGCTTGCTGGTCTAACCACGTCTCTTGGCGTCAGCCTGTCGCAACTCCTCCAGGGTTTCGGCGGCGACGACAGCCCGGCACAGCTGGTGCGCCGCGGTCAGGGCCTGCACGTCGTGCGGCGCGGCACCAAGCGTGGACACACGTACCACCTCCTTGCAGCGAACCGCGGCCCCAAGAAGCTCTTCGAGCCGTTCCTGATTTCACTGACGGACAAGAGCGAAGTATTTCCAGGCTTCGAGCATCCCGGAACGGAATTCATTTACATGCTGGAAGGATCGCTCACCTACCGCCACGGAGAGGAGAGCTATCCGCTGCGGCGGGGTGACTGCCTGACCTTCTCCGGTCGCGTGCCTCACGGGCCAGTGACGCTGCACCGGCTGCCGATTCGAATGCTGTCGATCATTATTTACGACGGCGCCCACGCAGACGACGCTGGCCTCGCGTAGCGACTGTCAGAGCGCCGGGGTTTCAGTAAGCATTCGCCGCGCGGAATTCACGGAAGACTCTGCGGAATTCGTTCCATGCAACAAGCTTGTATGTGGGTAAACGCTGGGTAACAATGGCGCCGCTCGCGGTCGGGAGCTGCGAATCCGACTGCGTGCCCCTGACAGCAGTCTGCAGTTTGTGGATGCGCGGTGCGGGCCGCGCGCCGCGCATGATTCGTGAACTTAGGAGCTATGCTGCCTCCGCTTCGCCCTCCTGTTGCCGTATCAGCTGCGAATGGACGGTCACGGCATTCGGCTTGGCTACAGTGACGGCACGATGATCCCGTCAGGCCGTACACCGTTGCGAGACTACTGACCGATGCCAGCCCGTCTCCTCAAATTCGCTCTGGCACGACGCTATCCCGAACCCAGGATGTTCACGCAGCACGAGAGGCTGCGGAACACCTACGACGTGGTGATCATCGGCGCCGGTGGCCACGGACTCGCCGCCGCGTATTACCTTGTGCGCGATCACGGCGTCCGCAACATCGCGGTGCTCGACAAAGGCTATCTCGGCGGTGGCAACACCGGACGCAACACGACCATCATTCGGTCGAACTATCTGACTCCGGAAGGGGTGCAGTTTTACGACGAGAGCGTCCGCCTGTGGCGCGACCTGTCGCAGGACTTCGATCTCAATCTCTTCTACTCGACGCGCGGCCATTTCACGCTTGCGCATACCGACGCGGCCATGCGCACCATGCGCTGGCGGGCGGAAGTCAACAAGCATTACGGCGTGACCAGCGAAGCGGTCGACGCCAAAGCTGTCCAGGACGCCATCCCGATGATGGACCTGAGTTGCGGCGGGCACGCGCCGGTACTGGGCGCGCTCTACCACGCACCCGGCGCCATCGCGCGCCACGACGCCGTCGCCTGGGGCTACGGGCGCGGCGCAGATCGCCGTGGCGTCGAAATTCATCAGCGCACGGAGGTCCTCTCGATCGATCTCGAACAGGGCAGCTCCGGCCCGGCGGTCGTGGGCGTGACCACGAGCCGCGGCCGGATCAGCACCCGCAAGGTCCTCTGTGCAGTAGCCGGATCGACGCCGCGGATGCTGAGCATGGTGGGTCTGCGGTCGCCACTGTTCATTCACCCGCTGCAGGCGATGGTGTCCGAACCGCTGAAGCCCTGGCTGGACCCGATCATCGTATCGGGGTCCCTGCACGTGTACGTGAGTCAGTCCGCGCGCGGCGAGCTGGTCATGGGGGCCTCACTCGATCCGTACGAGCTGCACTCGACGCGCTCGACCTTCGACTTTGCCGAGTCACTGTCGGCACACATGCTCGACATGTTCCCGTTTCTGAGCGACGTCAAGATCGTGCGCCAGTGGGCCGGCATGGCCGACATGACGCCCGACTTTGCGCCGATCATGGGCCGCACGCCGGTGCGCGGTTTCTACCTCGACTCAGGCTGGGGCACGTGGGGATTCAAAGCCACCCCGGTGTGCGGGAAGACCATGAGCCACACCGTGGCCAAGGACGATAACCATCCGCTGATCCGCGCGTTTGGTCTTGACCGGTTCGAGCGCTATGCGCTGACCGGAGAGAAAGGCGCCGCCGCGGTAGGTCACTGACATGAAAATCATGACCTGCCCGGTGAATGGGCCGCGCGCCGTCACGGAATTTGCCTACGCAGGAGAACTGCGCGGCATGCTGGACCCGGATTCCTCTACCGACAGCGCGTGGGCCGACTACGTCTTTAACAAGAGTGGTGCAGCGGGCGTCAAGCGCGAGTGGTGGTGTCACACGCCGAGCGGCGTGTGGTTTATCGCAGAACGCGACACGGCCACCGACACCATCCTGCGGACGTATCTGTACTCCGCGGCCAGCGTCAGCAAATGAAGCGCGTGCCTGCCGTTCCCGGCGAGTGGATCGACCGTAACCGCCCGGTCGAATTCAGCTTCGAAGGTCGAACAATCCGCGCGCTCGCTGGCGATACGATCAGCTCCGCGCTGGCGGCGAATGGCATGCGGCTCTTCGGCCGCTCGTTCAAGTACCACCGGCCGCGCGGACTGCTCAGTGCCGCGAACCACGACGTCAACGCGATGATGCAGGTCCACAACGGCCAGCGCAGCATTCCCAATGTGCGCGCGGACGTGACGCCGGTCGAGGCGGGTTGGCGCGTGACGCCGGTCAATGTAAGCGGCAGCCTCGAGTCCGACAGGATGGCGGTTGTCGACCGCCTCGCGCCTCTGTTGCCGGTCGGCTTCTACTACAAGGCGTTCCACAACAAGCGACTGTTCCCGCGCTGGGAGCGCATGTTCCGTAATGCCGCCGGACTCGGAGTCGTGGATCTGCAGGCGCCGAGGCGCACGACCTCCAAGCGCTACGACTACTGCGACGTCCTGGTTGTTGGAGCCGGTCCCTCCGGTCTCGCCGCAGCGCTCGCGGCCGCCGAGCAGGGAGCCTCCGTGCTCCTTGTCGATGAGAATCGCGCCGTCGGCGGCAGTGGCGTGTACGCGCGCGGGGGCGCGGAGGTCGCCGGCTCGGTATCGACGCTGATCAGCGCCGTTCAGTCATCAACGCGCATCCGCATGCTGCTCGGCAGCTATGCCACCGGCTACTACGCCGACCACTGGGTGCCGGTCTCGGCCCCTGATGCAATCGTCAAGATCCGGGCCAGAGCGGTGATCATCGCGCAGGGCGCCTACGAGCAGCCGGCGGTATTCCGCGGTAACGACCTGCCGGGTGTGATGCTGGCCGGCGCCGCGCAGCGGCTCCTCTACCGTTACGCGATTGCGCCCGCCAGCCGCGTCGTCATCCTCACGGCGAACCCCGAGGGCTACGCCGTGGCGCGCGATGCTGCCCAAAATGGAGTCGAAGTCGCGGCGGTGCTCGACCTGCGCGCGACACCGGGTACGGTCAGCCGCCCGCTCGCCGAGCAGCTGCGGGCGGCGGGCACACGCGTGGAGTTCGGCGTCCGGCCGATCGAAGCGGTCGCCCGCGGCGGCGCAGCGCTGAGTGCACTTCAGTTCGCGGCTGGCGACAGCGGTGCCGTCCAGCAGATCGAGGCCGACGGCCTATGGATGAGCGTCGGCTTTGCGCCAGCGAGCAATCTCCTGTACCAAGCCGGGGCGACGGTCCGTTACGAGCATGCGCTCGAGCAGTTCGTCCCCGACAAGGTGCCCGCCGGCGTTTACGCCTGCGGCAAAGTCAACGGAGCCTACGCTCTTGAAGACCGGATTCGCGATGGCCGGCGCGTAGGACAGCGAGCGGTCGCGACCCTGGGCATGGGAGGGGCGCCGGCGGCGAGCGAGCGAGCCCCGGTCAGTGAATGTCCGACGCACGCCTACCCGGTGTTTCCGCACCCCTCCGGCAAGGAGTTCGTCGACTTCGACGAGGACCTGCAGGTCAAGGACATCGTCAACGCCTGCCAGGAAGGCTTCGACTCGAGCGAGTTGCTCAAGCGCTACTCGACGATCGGCATGGGACCGAGCCAGGGCAAGCATTCGAACATGAACGCCCTGCGCATACTGGCGCGGGTTCGCGGCGAGCATCTCGACCAGCATGCGCTGACCACCGCACGGCCCATGTTCCACCCGGTCCCGCTCGCCCACCTGGCCGGACGCGGCTTCATGCCGGAGCGACGTACCGCGGTCGATGCGGAACACGAGGCGCTGGGCGCCGTCTGGATGCCGGCGGGCAATTGGCGGCGCCCGGAGTACTACGCCGTAGCCGGCAAGTCCCGAGCGGACGCGATCGTCAGCGAAGTGCAGGCCGTGCGAAACGGTGTCGGACTCATCGACGTCGGCACGCTGGGCAAGATCGAGGCCCATGGTACGCAGGCGGCCGAATTCCTCGAGCGCGTGTACACCGCGCGCTACGCCAATCTCAAGATCGGCATGACCCGCTACGGGCTGATGCTCGATGAAGCCGGCATCGTCATCGACGACGGGGTCATTGGCCGGCTCGGCGCAGAGTCGTTCTATTTCACTACCACGACCGGAAACTCCGCGGTCCTGTTCCGGGAATTCGGTCGCCTGGCGACGTGGTGGGGGCTGAGCGTCGGTCTCGTCAATCTGACCGGCCAGTATTCTGGGTTCAACATCGCCGGCCCGCGCTCGCGCGCCGTTCTGCGGCAGCTCACGACTCTAGATCTCAGCGATGCGGCGTTCCCATATCTCGCCCTACGCGAAGGCATGGTCGCTGACGTCGCGTGCCGATTAATGCGCGTGGGATTCGTCGGCGAGGTCGGCTATGAGATCCACATGCCGGTCGAGCATTCCGCCCACGTGTGGCGGTCGCTGATGACGGCGGGCGCGGGACAGCAGATCCGCCCATTCGGCGTCGAGGCGCAGCGAATGCTGCGGCTCGAGAAAGGCCATCTGATCGTGGGTCAGGACACGGACGGGGTCACCAACGCGCTCGAGATCGATGCGCCGTGGGCATTGCGAATGGATAAGCCTTTCTTCATCGGGCAGCGCAGCCTGCGCACGCTGCAGAAGCAGCCGCGACGTCAAACGCTGGTCGGCTTCACGCTCGAGGGCACGGCGGCAAAACGTCCGAAGGAAGGCCATCTCGCAATCGACGGTGACCGAATCGCAGGGCGCGTCACCAGCGTGGGCCTGTCGCCCACGCTTGGCGCTGTCATCGGCCTCGCGCTCATCGACCCGACCGTTGCCGCGCGTGGTCGGTTCCGGATCCGGATCGACGGTGGGGAACAGCTCGAGGCCAAGATCACGACCTTGCCCTTCTACGATCCGAAAGGGGAGCGGCAGCGACTCGAGGGTAAACCGTGAGCAGCGTGATCTCCGGTCCCAGGCGGCGATCACCCATCGACGGGTGGTACCAGGCGCACGCTTCCCGGGCGCGCGTGCTGAACGGGATGAGCATCGCCACCGAGTTTCATGCCGATGTGGCGCGGGGCACCTCGGTGCGACTGATTGATCTGTCCTGGCGGCGTCGCTTCGGATGCAAGGGACCCGGGGCGGAGGAGTGGCTGGCGGGCCTCGGCCTGACCGTCCCCGCCGGGGCCAATCGCTATCAGGAGACGGATGGCATCCTGGTCGCCCGGCTCGCGACGTCCGAGTTCCTGGTGGAAAGCATTCGCGGCGGCGCCAATCGCGTCGACGCGTCCCGAGACCAGCTGCTGTCGAGCGCGCGCCCGGCCGGGGTCTATCCGGTGGCCCGTCATGACCTCGTGATTGAAGCGGTCGGACCGGCCCTGGTGCCTCTGCTGCGCCAGACTTGCAGCGTGGATTTCGGTCCTATGCTGGACGCACCCGAAGTAATGGCCGGCCCTGTCGTTTACACGTCGATGATCGGCGTCGGCGTGCTCGCGCTGCCGCGGTCCAGCGGCCCGTCGGTCACGCTCTGGAGCGATCCCAGCTTCGCGCATTACTTCTGGACGACTCTGCTTGAGGTGGCCGACGACATGGGCGGCGGCGTTGGCGTCGACGCGTCGCCCGACGACGGCGGGCGGGCGTGACCGCGACCGCCCGGCGGGCAACCGGACTGACCAGTCGAGCCTTCTCGCCACCGCTCCTGAGACCCGCACGCGCCCCGGGACAGTCGGACATCAGTCCATTGGCAAGTCAGGCGCGGAAGGGTGAATATGAGCGGTTATCGGGCGGCGGCTATCGACGGCGAGCCCGGTCAAATCAAGTTCTTGCAGCATAAAACGCACGAGAGAGGAACAGCGTATGGCGCGGGATCCCAAGCATGACGTTCTCTTCCAGCCCATCAAGATTGGGCCGAAGACGCTACGTAACCGGTTCTACCAAGTACCCCATTGCATCGGAGCAGGGTCGGACCGGCCTGGATTCCAGGCAGCGCACAGGTCGCTCAAGGCGGAAGGCGGCTGGGCAGGGATCAATACCGAATACTGCTCGATTCACCCCGAATCCGATGACACGCACCGTCTGTCCGCGCGGCTCTGGGATGCGGGCGATGTCCGTAACCTGAGGGCGATGACCGACTACATCCACAAGCACGGCTCGCTCGCGGGCGTCGAGCTGTGGTACGGGGCATCGCACGCACCCAACATGGAATCGCGTGCGACACCGCGCGGCCCGAGTCAATACGCCTCCGAGTTCGAGACCCTAACCTACTGCAAGGAGATGGATCTCGACGAGATCGCGATGGTCCAGCAGTACTACGTCGACGCGGCGCTGCGCGCCCGGGACGCGGGCTTCGACATCGTGTACGTGTACGGCGCGCACTCCTATCTGCCGGTGCAGTTCCTCTCTCCGTACTACAACAAGCGCAAGGACAAGTACGGCGGATCGCTTGAGAATCGCGCCCGCTTCTGGATCGAGTCGCTGGAGAAGGTTCGCAAAGCGGTCGGCCATGATTGCTCGATCGCGACGAGGTTTGCGGTCGACACGCTCTATGGGCCCACCGGCGTCGAAGTCGAAAAGGACGGCGTCAAGTTCGTCCAGATGGCGGATCCGCTGGTCGATCTGTGGGACGTCGATGTCGGCGACATCGCCGAATGGGGCGAAGACGCGGGTCCGTCCCGGTTCTACCTGCAGGGTCACCAGGTGCCATGGACCCGGTTCATCAAGCAGGTGGCCAAGAAGCCGGTGTTGGGAGTTGGTCGATTCACCGACCCGGAGAAGATGACGGAGATCGTCACCAAGGGCATTGCCGACATTATTGGCGCAGCGCGGCCGTCGATCTCCGATCCGTGGCTGCCGAAGAAGATCGAAGAAGGCCGTTACGACGACATCCGCGTCTGCATCGGCTGCAACGTCTGCATTTCGCGGTGGGAGATCGGTGGGCCGCCGATGATTTGTACGCAGAACGCGACGGCGGGCGAGGAATATCGGCGTGGCTGGCACCCGGAGAAGTTCCCGAAGAAGACCTCGGACGACTCCATCCTCGTGATCGGGGCTGGTCCGTCCGGCGCCGAATGCGCGCGCGTCCTTATGGAGCGCGGCTACGCTGTGCACCTGTATGACACGGCGCAAAAGATCGGCGGTCATCTGAATACGATCACCACGCTGCCAGGCCTGGGCGAGTGGAGCTATCACCGCGACTATCGCGAGCTGCAGATCAACAAGCTCGTGAAGAAGAACAAGCAGAGCCAGGTGGCGCTGGCGCAGAAGCCGATGACCGCCGCCGACGCGCTGGCCTATGGTGCGGAAAAGATCGTCGTGGCAACCGGCTCCACCTGGAACACGGATGGCACGAATTGCCTGAGCCACGACCCGATCCCCGGGGCGGACGCTTCGCAGCCGGATCAGCTCACGCCTGAACAAGTGTTCGAAGGCAAGAAGAAGGTGGGCAAGCGGGTTGTCATACTCAACGCCGACACATATTTCATGGCGCCGAGCCTCGCCGAGCGTTTCGTGCTCGCCGGGCACGACGTCACGATTGTGACCGGGGTGCATCTCGCGAACTACATGCACTTTACGCTCGAGTATCCGAACATGATGCGGCGGCTCCACGAGCTGCACATCAAGGAGCTGCACAACACCTTCGCGTCAAAGATCGAGAAAGGTCGCGTCGAGATCTACGACATCTGGGGCGACGGGTCCAAGCGTACCTATCGCGGCCCCGGCGTTGTGCCGCGCGACGCCAACAAGACCTTCCGCTGGATCGAGTACGACTCGCTGATCCTGGTGACCGGGCGCCACTCACACGATTCTCTGTACCGCGAACTGAAGGCGCAGAAGGCCAACTGGGGTAAGAACGGCGTCAAAGATGTCTACATCATCGGTGACGCCGAAGCCCCGAAGCTGATCGCGGATGCAACGTTCTCCGGACACCGGCTGGCGCGTGAAATCGAGGAATCGAACGCCCAGTATCCTCTGCCGTACAAGCGCGAGGTGGCTGTCTGGGGCGTGTCGCACATGCCGAACGGCAACCCGGAACTCGTCTACAAGGTCTGAAGAATATAGGCTGCGCCCGGCCGGCCAATGCCGGCCGGGCCCGCCTTGTCCGCCCCCCCGCACGGAAATGTTCGATTCGGCTTCGATCACGAGAGTCCTGTTCGAGGACTTCCGTCCTTGGGCTGTGCGTCTGTTTTACCTGTTCGGCTATTCCGCGATCGCGGTCTTCTTGTACGGCGTCTACGTCCAGGTCCGGAAGTACCGGCGCGGTACGAAGGCGAGTCTTGAGGGCGGCCTCTGGGGGCGCTTTGGCTGGATGATCGAGTCGCTGCTGAGTCAGAGAACCGTCACCCGTCGCGATCGTTCCGCCGGCGCGGCCCATGGCCTGATCTTCTACGGATTCGTGCTGCTGTTTCTCGGCACGGCCACCATCACTCTCGAATACGACATCCTAGAACCGCTGTTCGGCATCCGGTTCTGGCACGGCGAGTTCTATCTGTGGTTCTCGCTGGTGCTCGACGTCGCGGGCATCGCGCTGATCTCGGGCCTCCTGTACATGATGGTACGTCGGGGCTGGATCAAGCCGCCCAAGCTCGACTACGCCCGGCCTGATCGCCAGCCGACCGACCCGGACTACGACCGCTCGAATTACCGGCGTGAGGACTGGGCGTTCCTGTGGACCTTGATCGTCATTGCCGTGACCGGCTTCGCGCTCGAGGCGGCTCGGCTGGTTTGGCTGCAGTCGCGGCCGGATGTCTGGGACTATCGCTGGTGGTCGCCCGTTGGCGCGGCCCTCGCCGAGTTGTTCCAGGCGCTCGGCTTGTCAGCCGCCGGCGGCGGCGCGTTGCGCACGGGCCTGTGGTGGTTCCACGGTCTGCTCGCGCTGGTGTTCATCGCGCTCATCCCATTCACTAAGGTCAAGCACATTCTGACGGCGATGGCCTCCATGGCCGCCCGCGACCCGCTAGCCGCCCAGCGGTTGCCTCGTGTGCCCGAGTCGCAAACGACGCCCGGTTACCAGTACATCACCGATTTCACCTGGCGGCATCTGCTCAACTTGGACGCCTGCACAAAATGCGGCCGCTGCCATGAAGCGTGCCCGGCCCGAGCTGTGGGAGCGCCACTCTCTCCTCGTGACGTCATCCTGTCGTTGCGCGAGTTCGCCAATCACGCGCTCGCGTACGGGAGGTTGCCGGACAAGGCGCAGCTGGACGTGCACGGCAAAAGCCCCGGGCAGGTCGCAATGGAGACGCTGTGGTCGTGCCGGACGTGCATGGCGTGCGTGGAAATCTGCCCTGTGGCCATCGAGCACGTGCCGATCATCGTGCAGCTGCGTCGCAAGCTGGTCGAAGAAGGCGAGATGGACCCGCTGCTGCAGAAGACGCTGCAGACGATCCATAAGACGGGCAATTCCTTCGGCGAGTCCAAACGCAAGCGCGCTGCGTGGACCAAGGCTTTACCGTTTCCGGTCAAGGACGCTCGCAAGGAACCAGTCGACCTGCTGTGGTTCGTGGGCGACTACGCGTCGTTCGACCCGCGCAATCAGAGGGTCACGCAGACGTTTGCGACTTTGTTGCATGAGGCGGGTGTGGATTTCGGCATTCTCTACGAGGCCGAATCCAACGCGGGTAACGACATCCGGCGCGTGGGCGAGGAGGGGCTGTACGAGGCCCTTGCCACCGCCAATGTTGGCGCGCTGAGTGGCGCCAAGTTCAACTCGATCGTGACCACTGACCCGCACTCTTACAACACGATTCGCAATGAATATCCCGACTTTGGCGGTCGTTACGCCATCGAGCACTACACCACGGTGATTCAGCGGCTGCTGGAGAGCGGTGCCCTGACGGCATCGCGCAAGCTGGGCTACCGCGTCACATTTCACGACCCATGCCATTTGGGCCGGTTCAACAAGGGCTACGACGCGCCGCGCACCATCCTGCGCCTGCTCGGATGCGAGCTCGTGGAGATGGGCCGATGCCGGGACAATTCCTTCTGCTGCGGTGCAGGCGGCGGGCGCATCTGGATTCCCGATCCGGTCGGCGCGGAGAAGCCAGCGCAGAATCGCATTCGCGAAGCGGCAGCCATCGGGGGCCTTCAGGTGTATGTCGTCAGCTGCCCGAAGGATCTCACGATGTTTGAAGATGCGCTCAAGACGACCGGCAATGAAGGCAAGTTCGTCGTTCGCGAGCTGATCGAATTGCTGCGCGAGGCAGTTGATGCCAAGGCGGCCGTGCCGGCACCGGTTGCGGTCGCCTGAGCCACTGGGGACGCCGCCGCTACCGACGGCGCGGCCACAGATTAATTACGAAGAGTACGGCGGAGAACGGAACTCATGAAAGTACTGGTTGCAATCAAGCAGGTTGCCGCGCTGGATGAGGATTTCGAAATCACGGCTGACGGCCGCGACGTCGACCCGGACTTCCTGGTTACCGACCTCAACGAGTGGGACGACTACTCGCTGGAGGAAGCGGTCAAGATCAAGGAGGCTGCGGGCTCCGACGTCGAAGTGGTCGCGGTATCCGTGGGCGCGGAGTCGGTTGACGAGGCCCTGCGCAAGTGCCTGGCAAAAGGCGCCGACCGCGCGATCCGGGTCTGGGACGACGCGCTGGCCGGTTCCGACTCTGTCGCGATTGCACGGGTTTTGGCGGCGGTCGCGAAGAAGGAGAACCCGGATCTTCTCTTCGCCGGAGTTCAGTCCTCCGATCAGTCGTTCGCCTCGACCGGAATCGCAACCTCGGCATTCCTGCGCTGGCCGCATGCCGCAGTCGTTACCAAGCTCGACTACAGCCCAGGCGCCAAGTCCGCGGTAATCCGCCGCGAACTTGAAGGCGGCGCGTTCCAGGAAGTCGAAATTCAGTGCCCCGCCGTGCTCACCATCCAGCTCGGCATCAATGTTCCGCGCTACGCATCCCTGCGCAGCATCAAACAGGCGGCGGCGAAACCCATCGAGGTGCTGTCGCTCGCGGACATCGGCGTGCAACCGGGCGAGGTAGGAGAGGCGGGCTCGCTGTCGCGGGTTCGCCGGATGTACATACCAGAGAAAGGCCGCGCCGAGATGTTGCCCGGCAACCTCGCCGAACAGTCCGCGCGATTGGCCGCGATCATTAAGGAATTTAAGGGAGTTGCCCCGTGAGCGAAATTCTTGTCATCGCGGAGCATCGCCGCGGCGAACTGCGCCCGGTATCCCTGGAGCTGGTAACCGCCGCGCAATCCTTACGGAATTCCCCCGAGGACCGGGTGAGCGTCGCGGTTATCGCCGACCGACCGGCGGCGTTTGCGCAGCAACTGCGCGTGCCGGGCGTCGACACCATAGTCACGATGACGATTTCGACCGCGGACTTCGACCCGGATACGGCCGCAGCATGCGTACAAGCATTGATTGCCGAACGGCGACCGAAGGCGGTGCTCCTCGCGAATAGCGTCGATTCGTTCGGTTTCGCCGCGGCGCTAGCCGCTCAGGGCGGATACGGATTTGCGACGGATGTGTTCAAGATCGAATACCAGGACGGAGCGCTCGTGGCTACGCGCGGCGGCTACGGGCAAAAGGTCAATGTCGAGGTCGATTTTCCGGGCAAGTCGGTCGTGGTGCTCTGCATTCGCGCGAATGTCTTCAAGGCACCCGATGGTCAGGCCAAGCCCGCGGAAGTGTCAGCGACCGCACCAGCGCTCGCGCCCCGTTCGACCAGCAAGGGCTACGTGGAACTGGCCTCGGGCGACGACGTCGACATGAGCACCGCAGACTTTATCCTGTCGATCGGTCGCGGGATCGGCGAGGAGTCTAAGGTCGCACAGTTCCGCGAGCTTGCCGACGCTGTGGGCGCCACACTCGGTTGCTCGCGCCCGATTGCCGACGCAGGCTGGCTCCCCAAGAGCCGCCAGGTCGGCCAGTCCGGCAAGACCGCGAGCGCCTGCAAGCTCTACGTGGCGATGGGCATTTCCGGCGCGATCCAGCATCTGGCGGGCATGAAGCACGTACCGACGGTTATCGCGGTCAACAGCGACGCAGGTGCGTCCATTTTCTCAGTGGCGAAATACGGCATAGTAGGTGACATCTTCGAGGTCGCGGACGAGCTGCGGCGACATTTCTGAGCGGCCACAGGCGGAATACTTGAGGACGCAGTCCGGCAGCGCGTGGAGCGCGAGCGGCGTATCGGGGGGGACAACTTGGGTAACGCAGGCGAAGCAGTAACGACAACCACGGGCGGCGCGGCGCCAACCGCGCCCGGGCTCGAGCGCGGAATCGACTGGACAGGCGCGTTCTGGGTCGCGAGCGGCGTGCCGCCGCTGGTCCTGTTTTCGATTGGCGCGGTCGCCGCTACGGTCGGCAAGGTCTCGTGGCTGGTCTGGGTGGCCTCGATCGCCCTCGGCTTCATCCAGTCGTTTACCTACGCGGAAATTGCGGGCCTGTTCCCCAACAAATCCGGCGGCACGTCCGTATACGGAGCGATCGCCTGGGTCCGTTACAGCAAAATCGTGGCGCCAGTGTCAGTGTGGTGCAACTGGTTCGCATGGTCGCCGGTGCAGGCGATCGGGTCAGGGCTGGCCGCCGGTTATATTCTGAGCGGACTCTTTCCCGCCGATTCGGTGATCAATACCTGGCAGCTGACACTGCTTGACCTGGGCGCGGTCAAGTCCGGCTTGACGCTGCGGATCAACGGCACGTTCATTCTGGGCGCGGTCATCATGTTGGCGGTCAAAGCGATCCAGGACGGTGGCATCCTCCGCTCCGCCAACACGACCAAAATCATCGGCATCACCGCGATGATCCCGCTGCTTCTGATCGGTGTACTGCCGCTGATCACCGGCGACGTGTTCAACGCGCATTTCGCCGATCATTTCCTGCCGATGGTGCCGCTGACGCGCGACGCCGCCGGCATCATCGGCGACGGTAAGTACGACCTGGCCGGCATCACCGTCATCGCGGGCGGCATGTTTTTGGCAGCGTGGTCAACCTACGGTTTTGAGACTGCTGTCTGCTATACGGGGGAGTTCAAGAACCCCAAGACAGATACGTTTAAGGCGATTTTCTATTCCGGTCTGCTGTGCGTGGTCGTCTACACGCTCGTGCCATTTGCATTTCAGGGCTTCCTCGGACTTGGTCACCTGGTGTCGCCACCTGTGCTCGATGCGCAGGGCGCGGTCGTGAAACAGGCAGAGTACAGCGGCATGCTGGCGCCTGACATCTACACAAATGTCGGTGTCGCAAAGGTGATGGCGCAGATGGTGCACTTCGGTGGCCGGCTCGGCGGCGCCATCGTCGTCACGATGCTGATCCTCGCGCTGATACTGTCGATTATGACGTCCATGGCAGGGTCGTCGCGGACGCTCTATCAGTCGTCCGTCGACGGCTGGTTGCCTAAGTACCTGTCCAAGGTCAACGCGCACGGCGCGCCGACCAACGCCATGCTGACGAACTTGGGATTCAATTTATTGCTGCTGTTGATGTCGGATTACGTGTTCGTGCTCGGGGCGTCAAACGTCGGCTACCTCATTTTCAACTTCTTGAATCTGAATGCCGGCTGGATTCACCGTACCGACCGCCCAACACAGCAGCGCCCATGGCGCGCGCCGACATGGATCATCGCGGCCGGCGCCGCTCTATCCTTCGTCAATCTGGCGTTCATGGGCTTCGGAGCGGATGTCTACGGCAAAGGCACGCTCGTCAGCGGACTGCTATTCGCAACGCTGATCGTGCCCGTGTTCTTCTACCGGCACTTCCTGCGCGACCGCGGCGTGTTTCCGCCTGCCATGCTCGAGGACCTCGAGCTCGATGGCGGCAAGAGCCTGGTCAGGCGCGCCGGCATTCTGCCTTACCTCGTGCTCGTGGCCGGGGCGGTGGTCGTCTATGTGACACACCGCCTCGCCGTGTACTGATCGAATGCCCGGCAGCGGCATCCCTGCCCGTGCGCATGAATAGATAGTGATCTAACGGATAAGCGGCGACGTGATCAGCGCTTCAACGCGGGAGAGAGACCATGGCATTTAGCTGGCGTACCTCGGCTCTGGCGGACCGTCACCGGGCACTCGGCTCGAAGCTCGAGGACTGGAACGGCATGGGTTCGGCGTGGACGTACGACAAGGACCCTGCCATCGACCACGTTGCCATCCGGACCAAGGCCGGGCTCATGGACGTTTCGGGGCTCAAGAAAATGCACGTGGTGGGGCCGCACGCCGCGGCCATTCTGCACTGGGCGACCACCAGGGACGTGACCAAGCTTTACCCCGGCAAGTGCGCCTATGGGTGCCTGCTCAATGAGGCGGGTCACTTCATCGACGACTGCATCATCTACCGTATGTCGCCGAACGGATGGATGTTCGTCCATGGCAGCGGTCAAGCGCACGAGGTGCTGGCTTCCGCTGCAGTGGGTCGCAACGTGGGCCTGGTGTTTGACGACGATCTGCATGACATGTCGCTGCAGGGCCCCGCCGCCGTGGAATTTCTTTCCAAATACGTGCCGGGGATCCGGTCCCTGAATTACTTCCATCACATGCCGGCCACCCTGTTCGGACGCGCGGTACACATCTCGCGCACCGGCTATACGGGTGAGCGTGGCTACGAGCTATTCTGCCGGCGCGATGACGCAGTATTTCTCTGGGATTCCATCCTCGCGGAAGGCAAGGCGTTCGGCATCATCCCGACCATGTTCGGTACGCTCGATATGCTGCGGGTAGAGAGCTACCTGCTCTTCTATCCCTACGACATGTCGCAGACCTACCCGTTCGAGAAGGATCCTCCCGGCGACTCGCTATGGGAGCTCGGTCTCGACTTCACGGTCAGCCCCGGCAAGACGGACTTCCGCGGCGCCGACGCGCACTATCGCCTCAAGGGCAAAGAGCGTTTCAAGATATTCGGTCTGCTGGTGGAAGGCCGCACGCCGGCGGACATGGGCGATGAGGTTTATATGGCCGGCAGAAAAGTCGGCGTCGTCACTTACGGGATGTATTCAACGCTCAGCAAGCAGTCGATGGCACTGGCGCGGCTCGAGGTGCCCGTCGCCGTTCACGGCACGCGCGTCGAGATTCGTGGCAAGAATGTCAAAGGCCCGGCGACAGCACACACGCTGCCTTTCGACGACCCCGAAAAGAAAAAGCGCATGGCGGTCGGCTGAGCGACTGAACGGCACTTCGAGGCGCGCTGGCCCGGGTGCCGGCGCTAGTCACCGAACTGGGCGCCGACTCGAACTCCGGCTTCGCCCGCGAACTGCGCGGCCGATATCTTCTTGCCATCGTCGAATCGCACGCGGGACACCTCGATCTGCCCGCCCTGGGCGACGATGAACAGGCTCTGGGAACCCACCTCCGCGACGGTGCCGATTTTGCCGCGCACGCCCGAGAACGTCCGCGTGAGGTGTTTGCGCGACTCGAATAGTTGCAGCTTGCGTCCGCCGAGCGTGGTCCAGGCGCCCGGATTGGGGTTACAACCTCGAATCAGGTTGTAAGTCTGGTCGACGTGGCTGTGCCAGTTGATGCGAGCTTCCGCCGCATGGCACCAGCCTTCGTAGCTCGCCTGAGTCTCGTCCTGGACGGTGGCGTGCGCCCTGCCGGTCACGACCAGGTCGGCCGCTTCGACCAGCGCTGCCACGCCCTTCGGAAACAGGTGATCAAAATAAATGCTGCCAAGGGTGTCGTCGGGTCCGATCGGAACCTGTTTCTGCAGGATGACCGGGCCTTCATCGAGACCATCGGTCGGCCGGAAGATCGTCAGGCCGGTCACGGTGTCGCCACGAATGATCGGCCAATTGATTGAACTCGGCCCGCGGTAGCGCGGCAGCAGGGAGGGGTGGTACTGGATCATGCCGTGCCGTGGCACAGATACAAAATCCTGGGGCACGAACTGCAGCACGTAGGCCATGATCCCGATGTCGGGCTTCAGCGCAGCGATCGCCTCGCGGGACGCGGCGCCCTTGAGCGAGGGTAACTGAGACACCTGAAGGCCACGTTCCTGCGCCGCGGTCCGCAGCGGATCGGCCTTGGCACCAGCCTTCTCCGGGGCACAGAAGACGCCGGCGACCGTGTCGCCACGCGCGAGAAACGCCTCCAGCGCGGCTTTACCGAAATCCTGCTGCCCTACGATCGCAATGCGCATCGCTCGATCTCCTCAATCCCCGCCCGCCGTCGACCGGTCGCGGTCTTATGATCAACGTCATACAAACGCGTGCCGGTTGCCGGCTGACGCCACCGGCAGCGCCACTCACGAATGCCAGCCTCTAGCGATTGAGCGCTGCCGCCACGCCATCCAAAAGCGCGTGCGTGCCGAACGACACGTCGCAAATCGCGCCGTTGATGAAGAATGCTGGCGTCGCATGCAGGTGCAGCGATCTCGCCGACGCCATCTGCTCGCGCACCCGCTGCAGATACACGTGGTCGTCGAGCTCGGCGATAAATCGAGGCAGGTCGAGCCCGAGTTGCGATGCGTATCGCTCGAGATGGCGCTGATCCAAATGTGTCTGATGCTCCAATAGCAGATCGTGCATCGGCCAGAACTGGCCCTGCGCGGCCGCGGACTCCGCCGCCTCCGCAGCGGCAAGCGCATGCGGGTGGGCAACTTCCTGCGGGAAATGCCGGAATACCAGCCGAACCTCACGTTCGTACCTTGTCAGCATCAGCTTGACGGCAGGTTCGGCCTGGCGGCAGCTCGGGCATTCGAAATCGCCATATTCGATTACGGTGACGGGAGCGTCGCGCGACCCCTTCACGTGATCCGTGCGATCGACATCAAGCACGGGTGAAACGGTGGCTGCGTTCACGCTTGTCCTCCAGTATCCGGGCTGCGACGCGCCGCTAGGTCGCGGCCAACGTTTCCGCGTAGCCCCAGAGTCGCAGTCGCGTATGAGTAAAGTCTACCCGCATAGCTGCCTGAGCGTCACGGATCGCCTGCGAATCAGGCGGAAGTTGCGACTTCGCCGAGAAAATTGGCCACCGCGCTCAGATAGGCATCCACATCAGCAGGCTCGTGCGCGAAAGACACCTGTGGTCCGGCGGAGGCGACGGCGTCCCAGATTCCGCGGTTCGCCAGATACACGCGCCGCGCGTTGATCAGCTCGGCATCCAGCGATTGCGCTGCCTCTGCGCCATTGTCCGGCAATGCGGTACTGAGACAGTAGCCGGATCGCGGACCGAGGTGCTGTGCGCGCCATGCCAGCCCGCGGACGCGGAACGCGCCGTCGAGCCCATCCGCCAGGCGTTGGCCCAGTTCCTCGAGCCGGCGATAACCGTCCCGGGTCAGGACCTGCTCAAGTGCCGCGCGGGCCGCCGCGACTGCAACTGCAGACGCGTAGGTGGTGCCGCCGGTGGCGATTCCTTTGGGGCCAGAATCATTGTCAGCATGGCGCAGGAACGTCTCGGCGACCGCCTCGCTCATCCCGTAGAGGCCGAAGCTGATGCCCGTGCCGAGTCCTTTGCCCAAGACGACAAAATCGGGCACCAGGCTCCATGCCGCTACCAGACCACCATAGGCGAACTGGAACGTATGCGCCTCGTCATAACAGAGCAGCGTCCCGTAGCGCGCAGTAAGTGCGCGCAGGCCGTCATGAAACCCAGGCCGAGGCAGAACCAGCGTGCAGTTGGTCAGCGCCGGCTCGGTCAGAACGAGCGCGACGTCTCGCGACTGCAGTCGCTGCTCGAGCGCGGCAAGGTCATTGAACGGCAGGATGACCGTATTGCCGATCGCATCAGGCAGTACTCCCATGAGATCCGGAACGATGCCGTGCTTGGCGTCGCGCCGAACCAGCGTTTCGTCGAGGTGCCCGTGATAATGACCCTCAAAGATCGCGACTTTGCGTCGCCCGGTCGCCACCCGCGCGATCCGGATAACCTCGCTGTTGGCGCCGGACGCCGACAAGGTGAACTGCCAGTGTGGAACACCGACGCGTCGCGCCAGCTCTTCCGCCACCGGAATGGCCTCTGGCGTCGCCAGAAGAAAGTGCGCACCGGCACTTGCCGCGCGCGTGACGGCCGCAACGACGGGCGCCGGTGTGAACCCCATGGTCACGCTTAGATCACAGAGATTGAAATCGAGATACTCGTTGCCATCAATGTCCCAGAACCTGGGACCGGCGCCGCGTGCCGCATAGAGCGGCGGCGTCGGATAGAGCCCTGCCATCCAGGACATGGGTACGCCATTGGGAAGGTGCCGGATCGCACGCGCGTGCAGTGCGCGCGACTGCGGCACCCGTGCCAGGAAGCGCACGTGCTCGCGCTCACTCAGTGCAGTCAGCCGCGCCCGGTCGATGTTGGCTGTCTTCGTGGTCATGCCGATTCGGTAAGCCGATTTCGGCGATCAGGCCGCGTCGCGAGAGCAACGTGGCAAGCCCGCCGATCCGCAGCCTCTGAAGCCCGTTAGTTCGATCTTCGTCATCGCAGGACTTCTGAGCGCCAATGCTCCGGGGAGCATAGTGGTTTCCGACCGGATCGACAGCACCAAACCGGCCATTTATGACAGTCCGACCTCGCAGTCGTCGCCATAGTTGAAGCTGCGCCGGATCAGTCGCTGCACAGCGGATCGCTGGAACGTATACTGGTTCGTCGCGTGGGGGCGCAACGGCGCCGCGAGGAGGTGCCCGGATGATCTGGTGGGGCTGGTGCCTGGTCGGCGCAATTCTGCTCGGCGCGGAGCTCGGCGTCGTGGATGCGCAGTTCTACCTGGTGTTCGTGGGCGGCTCAGCCATTATTGTCGGCCTGATCGCCGGTCTCGTTCCTTCGCTTGCACATTGGGCGCAGTGGCTCATGTTCGCGATCATCGCCGGTGGGTCCGTCGTGACCCTCCGCAGGCGTCTTTACGAGCGCGTACGCCGCAACCCGCCAGTTGCCGCCGGCCCGAAAGAGGAAATGCTGACCTTGCCCAATGACCTTGAGCCCGGACAGAGCTGCCAGGTCGAACACCGCGGCACGTTCTGGACCGTGCGCAATGACGGGGCCACGCGACTGAGCGCCGGGAGCCGGGTCCGCGTCTCGCATGTAAGCGGCCTTACGCTCATCGTCCGCCAGGATTCTCACTCCTAGTCATCGGGACGCCGCCATGGACGTACTGATAGTCGTTATCGCGATTGCGCTGCTGGTCGTCATACTGCTGGCTCGGACCATCACGATCGTGCCGCAGCAGAGCGCTTTCGTCGTCGAGTATTTGGGTCGTTACAGTCGCACGCTGCAGGCCGGGTTTCACATTCTGGTTCCGTTCGCGGAACGCGTCGCCTATCGCCACAGCCTCAAGGAACAGGCGCTCGATGTCGCTGAACAGATCTGCATCACCCGCGATAACGTCCAGGTGGCGGTCGACGCGGTCCTGTACATGCAGGTACTCGACCCGCATCTCGCCTCCTACGGCATCACGAATTACAACTTCGCTATTTCTCAGCTGGCGCAGACGACTTTGCGCAGCGAGATCGGAAAAATCGAGCTGGATCGCACGTTCGAGGCACGCGGCCTGATCAACGCCAACGTCGTCGCCGAGCTGGACAAGGCATCGGTCGCGTGGGGCGTCAAGGTTATGCGCTATGAAATCAAGAACATCACGCCTCCCAAGGACGTGCTGTCAGCGATGGAAAAGCAGATGCGCGCCGAGCGCGAGAAGCGCGCGGTCATCCTGACTTCAGAAGGGGAGCGCGACGCCAAGATCAATCAGGCCGAAGGCGAGAAACAACGGGTAATCAAAGCTTCGGAAGCGACCAAGCAGCAGCAGATCAACGAGGCCGAGGGGCAGGCGGCTGCGATCCTCGCGGTTGCGAATGCTACGGCTCAGGGGCTCCGCCAGGTCGGTGGGGCGCTCAGCGAGCGCGGCGGCATCGAGGCTATGCAACTGCGCATCGGCGAGGAATACGTCCGCCAATTCGGCAAACTCGCTAAGGACAGCACGACGCTCGTAGTTCCGTCGACGCTGTCTGATCTGGCGTCCGCAGTCGCAATGGCGACCAGCATCGTGCGTAAACCTCTGGGCGGAGCGTCCCAATCCGGGCCAGCCGGGGCTACAAATACGGCAACATGAGTCGCGCGGCGCTATCGCGCAGCTGAACCGGCCAGCGTCTGTGGTGCAGTTCCGAGGCCGACAGCTGCCGGCCTCGCCGCGCGAGAATCTGGCTGTCGAGCTGGCCAGCGAAAGTTGCGCTGTAGATCTCGAGGTTGATCTCGAAGTTTAGGCGAAAGCTCCGCGCATCCCAGTTCGAACTGCCCACGAAGCACCACTGACCATCCGCGGTCATGAGCTTGCCGTGATCGAAGGGTGGGCCGTGTACCCAGACGCGGCAACCGGATTCCAGCAGCGGGCCGATGTGGGCACGGGTTGCCCAGTCGACCGTCGGATGATTGCTGTGTTCCGGCAGCACGATGTCGACTTCGACCTGGCGCATCGCCGCCAGTGCCAGAGCAGTGACGATGCGGTCGTCCGGTAGAAAATATGGTGTCATGACGCGGATCTTGTGGCGCGCGCACGCTACCGCTTCCAGGATCAGCAGTTCAATCTTCTCCAAGTCCTGATCCGGCCCTGAGGTGACGACTCGGGCCGAACAGTCTCCCGCGCGCTGCAGGCTGGGACGCCAGCGTTCGCCGGTCAACGACTCCCGGGTGGTAAAGCGCCACTGATCGGCGAATGCATCGGCGAGCTGAGCCACCACCGGGCCGTGTACGAGAAAATGGGTGTCGACTACCGGCCGCCGCGGATGGGTTGCAAGGAGATTTTCCGCGCCGATGTTGAGCCCACCCGTGAAGGCCAGCCGACCGTCAATGTTCAATAGCTTGCGATGAGCGCGCAGGTTAAGGAACGGCATGCGCCATGGCAGCGCGGAGTGCAGAAAACGGGCGGCCGGAACACCTGCCGCCCGCAGTCTCCGGTACGCCGGGGTCCAGAACCAACGCCCACCGACACCGTCGATGAGCACCCGCACGGCCACGCCGCGTCGGTGCGCCCGAATCAGCGAAGCGATGAACTCATTGCCTGCCTGGTCGGCCCGAAAGATGTACGTTTGGAGCGCGACGCTAGCAGTCGCGGCGTCGATCGCTGCAACCATCCGCGGGTACGCAGCGTCGCCATTGCTGAACACCTCGAACGTATTGCCGGGCGCAATCGGGCGGCCGGTGATCCGCAATGCGGCATTCGCAAGCGGCGCGAAGTGATCTGACCGCTCTCCGTGCGCCGCCGGCGCCGAGGCGTCGCTGCCGTCGGGCGGGCGTAGCGTCCGTGCTCGGCGCCGAACGCGGTTAACGCCTAGTAGCATATATAGAACGCTGCCGATCACCGGCGAAAGCCACGCGAGGCCGATCCAGGCGACGGCCGAGCCGGGGTCTCGTTTCGTGTTGAGCGCGTGCACAGTCACCGCGGCCGCGAGCACCAGGTGCAGCGCCGTCACGGTGACTGCGTACATCGGCGTCAGCGTTGCGAACACGCGAGCGCGCTCCCTGTTCTGCCGCGACCGCCGCTAGGCGCCAGCCTGCGAGACTCGCAGCATAGCGGGCATTCTAGGATTCGCCGACCGGCAGTTGCGCATCCGGCCTCGGCCGCCCTGAGCTTAATCGGTGTCGATGCCGCGATCAGCGGATCTTCATGCGCAGCGCGTTGAGCAGGTCGACGCGCGTGATCAAGCCAATGAAGTGCCCGCGATCGACCACGATTGCGACACGGCCTGCGTCGAATACCTCAACTAGAGCGTCGAGCGACGCGGACGGCGCCAGCGTCTGCAGGTTAGCTGTCATCGCGACCTGCACCAGTCGATTGAACGGCGCCGGTTCACCCGGGCGGCGCACTTCTGCCAGCAGGTCGTATTCGTCGATGATGCCCACGATTTCGCCGCGATCGTCGATCACCGGCAGTTGGGACACCTCGGCGGCTCGCATCCGGTTGTAGGCCACCAGCAGCGAATCGCCGGGCTGCACGGTAACGGTCAGTCCAGCATCGTGGCGGCGAACAATCAGATCGCGCAGGTCACCCGAGTGGCCGCGATTGAGATAGCCGCGTTCGATCATCCAGGCGTCGTTGAACATCTTCGAGAGATACTTGGCCCCGCTGTCGCACACCAAGGTCACGACGCGCTTGGCGCGCGTCTGCTCGCGGCAATAGCGCAGCGCCGCCGCCAGCAGCGTGCCCGACGATGAGCCTCCCAGAATCCCCTCTCTAAGCAGCAGTTCGCGCGCGGTCGCAAAACTCTCTGCGTCCGGAATCGAATACGCATGGCGCACGCGGCTGAGATCTAGGATCGATGGCACGAAGTCCTCGCCGATGCCTTCGACCGCCCACGAACTCGCGCTTCCCACTTTTCCGGTGTGCACGTAATCCGCGAGGATTGACCCGACGGGATCGGCAAGCACCATCTTCGTTGCTGGCGCAGCCCGCGCAAAAAAGTGGCTCAGTCCGCTCATGGTCCCGCCCGATCCCACTCCGCAGACGACCGCGTCGACCCGATCCTGCATCTGCGACAGGATTTCAGGCCCGGTCGTGTCCTCATGCGCCTGTGCATTCGCGGGATTGGCGAACTGATTGATGTACAACGCGCCCGGTAGCTCCGTCGCAATGCGCTGTGCCATGTCCTGGTAGTACTGCGGGTGTCCACGACCGACATCGGACCGCGTCGTGCGCACGTCCGCGCCCATGGCGGTCAGGTGCAGGATCTTCTCGCGCGCCATCTTGTCCGGCACCACCAGAATCAGCTTGTAGCCTTTGCGGCCCGCGACCAGCGCGAGACCGAGGCCGGTGTTGCCCGCCGTTGCCTCAACGATGGTGCCGCCGGGGCGCAGCACGCCGCTGCGTTCGGCGGCGTCGATCATTGACAGGCCGATCCGGTCTTTGATGGAACCGCCGGGGTTCTGGCTTTCGAGCTTGAGATAAAGCTCACAGCGGCCCGTGTCGAGGCGCGTTACGCGCACCATTGGTGTTCGACCGATCAGAGCCAGGACTGAGTCGCTGGGCGCGGGCAGACGATCGGAAGCCGTGCTCATGCTTTGATTATACGGCGTGCACGGAACTGGGCGCGCCCGAGCACAAGCCAGCAACATTCACGAGCACCCGCTGCGGCGTTGCGTCTGATGCCACAAGCAGTTGCAGCTAGCCGTGACAACACATGGCGCGCATGCCAACCTGAGCAATTCCGGCCGTAGTCAACGGAAAGGTCATGTACTGGTCAAGCGTACTTAAAACCGCCGGGCTGCTCGCGTGCTCCAACCTGTTCATGACCTTTGCTTGGTACGCGCACCTGAAAAATCTGCGCGATAAGCCCTGGCTGATCGCAGCACTCGTCTCCTGGGGAATCGCGCTGTTCGAGTATTTGCTGCAGGTGCCGGCCAACCGCGTAGGTTACGGCACGCTGACGCTCGGCCAACTGAAGCTCATGCAGGAAGTGATCACACTCCTGGTGTTCGTGCCATTCGCACTGCTTTACATGCACCAGCCTCTTAAACTCGACTTCCTGTGGGCGGGTCTGTGTCTGCTGGGCGCCGTGTATTTCGTGTTCCGCTGATCGATATCGCGGAGCCGCTCACGGCGCCCCGCAGTGCTTCATGCGGAGGTCGGTGACGGCCGCAGTGGCAGCTTGCGCAGTCGTTCTCCGGTCGCGGCAAACACGGCATTGGCAACCGCGGGTGCCACGACCGGCGTGCCCGGTTCACCCACTCCGGTGGGATTTTTCGTTGACGGCACGATGTAGACCTCGATCGCCGGCATTTCGTTGATGCGCAGTGGCGGATAGTCGTTGAAATTCGACTGTTGGACCTGTCCGTCCTTGAACGTGATCTCCCCGTGCAGGGCTGCCGACAATCCGTAGCCGATGCCACCCTCCATCTGTGCACGGATGACGTCCGGATTGACCGCGACCCCGCAGTCAACGGCGCAGACCACGCGATCCACCCGCAACGTGCCGTCGCCGCGCACGGTCACTTCGGCGATTTCGGCTACCGCCGTATTAAAGGATTCGTGAACCGCAATACCACGCCCGCGTCGCGTACCAGCAGCACCGGGCGCGAGTGGCTTGCCCCAGCCCGCTTTGGCCGCGGCGAGTTCGAGCACCTTCAGGTGGCGCGGCTCATCGGCCAGTAACGCGCGACGCAGCGCGTACGGGTCGCGGCCGGAGGCGTGGGCGACTTCATCGAGGAACACCTCGGTTGAAAACGCCGTGTGCGTCGAGCCGACCGAGCGCCACCACTGCACAGGCACGGACAGCTCCGGCGAGTGCAGATCCACGAGCACGTTGGGTATTGCGTAGGGCAGGTTCGCTGCGCCTTCAACCGACGTGGCGTCGATCCCGTTCTTGACCATCGACGACTCGAAGGCGGTGCCCTTGAGAATCGATTGTCCGACGAGGCGGTGGTGCCACGCGACCAGATTGCCGTGAACGTCGAGTGCGGCGCGCAACGTGTGATAGTTGTACGGCCGGTAATAGCCGGCGCGGGTGTCGTCCTCGCGTTGCCATACGAGCTTGACCGGTACGGTGCGGCCCTTGTCGCGCATAGCCTTGGCGATCGCCGCCGCTTCGACCGGATAGTCGGAATGCGGATTGGCGCGCCGCCCGAAGCTGCCACCCGCGTACAGCATGTTGAGGCTGACCTGTTCCGGCTTGAGCCCCACGGTTAGGGCAATCATGGCCTGGTCCGCCGTCTGAAACTGTTCGCCGTTCCAGACCTCGCAGCGATCCGCGCCCAGATTGACTACACAGTTCATCGGCTCCATTGCCGAGTGGGCGAGGTACGGGAATTCGAACGCCGCCTCAATCGTTCGTTTGGCGCCGGCGAATGCCTGTTCGGGATTGCCCTCCTTATGGGCCAGCGTCCCGCTGGTTTTTGCCAGATCGCGATAGCGCGCCAGAATCTCGTCTGACCCGAGCTTGAATGCGCTGGAGTCGTCCCACGAGATCTTGAGTGCGTCGCGCCCGCGCCGAGCCGCCCAGGTGTTGGTGGCGAGCACTGCGACACCCTGCGGAATCTCCACGATATCGACCACATCCCGGATCTGGCGCGCCGCGCTGGCATCGATGCTACTCACCCGGCCGCGAAACCGCGGCGGGTGCGCGATCACGGCGACCAGCATCCCCTCGAGATGAACGTCCTGGGTGTAGACGGCGCTGCCGTTGGTCTTCGCGATGCTGTCCGTGCGCGCGAACCGTTTCCCGATGTATACGAAGTTCTTGGGATCTTTGAGCGTCACGTGTTCCGGGACCGGCAGAGCGGCCGCGGCAGCGGCCAGCTCACCGAACGTGGCATGGCGTTGACTCGCGGCATGCTGCACGACTCCAGCGTGCACCGTAATTGTCTCCGGTGTGACCTGCCAGCGCGCCGCCGCCGCCTGTACGAGCATCGCTCGCGCGGCCGCCCCGGCCTTGCGCATCTGTTCGTAGGAGTTGGCGACCGCGGTACTGCCACCCGTGCCCTGCGCGGGGCCCCAGAGCAGATTGTTGTACCGCTTGGCATCCGCTGGCGCGCCTACCACGCGGATCTGCGCCCAGTCCGCGTCGAGTTCCTCGGCGGCCAGCGTCGGCAGGCCGGTGTACGTTCCCTGGCCCATCTCGACGTGCTTGACGACCACCGTGACGGTGTTGTCCGTGCCCACCCGAATGAACGCGTTGGGCTCCAGCGCAACGCCCGCGGCGGGCGAGGCGCCGCTCGTTACCTCGGCAAGCGCCGGCGCGAAATACACGCCGACCGCGAGCCCCAATCCACCCTGGAGAAAGTCGCGCCGGCTCGCATTGATAATGGTGTTCATGGCCGGTTCCTCAGACCAGTGACTGCGCGGCTTCCTTGATCGCCGCGCGAATACGCACGTACGTTGCGCAGCGACAGACATTGCCGGCCATCGCCGCGTCAATGTCGGCGTCCGTCGGATGCGGGTTGTCACGGACCAGAGCGGTGGCCGACATGATCTGCCCCGATTGGCAATACCCGCACTGCACGACGTCCAGCCGCCGCCACGCGTCCTGAACCGCGCGGCCGGCCCGTTCCTGGCCGATCGCCTCGATGGTCGTGATCTTCTTGCCCACCACGGCCGCGCACGGCGTCACACAGGATCGGGTCGCGACGCCGTCGATGTGGACGGTGCAGGCGCCACACAGCGCCATACCACAGCCGTATTTGGTGCCACGCAACCCAACGATGTCGCGCAGCGCCCAGAGCAGCGGCATATCGGGATCCACATCGAGCTGTCGGGATTGTCCGTTGATCTCGAGCGTCAGCATGATGACTCCTGGACGGGCAGGGGAGCGACCTGGAGCCAGAGGCGCCGGCCACCGGTTGCCGATATTTTGCCCGTGACGGCCACAGGCATCCAGAGTTTCGGGCCGCGGTCCGCACCGCTGCACCGGCGCTTTCGCAATTGCTCAGCCTGCGCGAGACTGGCCCCATGTCTGAGTCGACCGCGGCGAGTTCGGCCACCGATCGGCGCGGAACCTTCGCCGAAGTGCTGCTCGCGTTCCTGCGGCTCGGCATGACCAGCTTCGGAGGTCCCATCGCCCACCTGGGGTATTTCCGCGCCGAGTTCGTCGCGCGCCGCCGCTGGCTCGAGGAGCACGTCTTTGCCGAGCTGGTGGCCGTGTGCCAGCTGCTGCCCGGGCCTGCCAGCAGCCAGGTCGCGTTCTCCATCGGACTGTCCCGGGCCGGGTATCCCGGTGCACTGGCGGCATGGATAGGATTCACACTGCCTTCCGCCCTGGTGATGCTCGCCGTCGCCTATGGCGTCGACTGGATGCACGGTCCCCGTATCGCGGGCGTTATGCACGGGCTGCAACTGGTCGCCGTACCCGTGGTGGCCCAGGCGGTGTGGCTCATGGGACGGCGGCTCTGTCCGGACTGGCCGCGGCGGGCGATCGGCGTCGGCGGGTTCGTCGTGACCCTGGCGATGCACTCGACGCTGGGCTCGCTGACCGCGATCGCGTTCGGCGCAATCGCCGGCGCGATCTGGTGCGAGGATCGTGCGGTCGCTCCTGAAGCGCCGTCAGTGTCGGTGCCGAGACGTGCCCGGGTCGGCGCGCTGGTGGCGTACGTGGTTCTTCTGCTCCTGCCCCCAGTGATTTGGGTGGCGACGCGCTACCAGCCTGTCGCTCTGTTCTCGGCTTTCTATCGCTCGGGCGCGCTCGTCTTCGGAGGCGGGCACGTCATCCTCCCGCTGTTACGCGAGGCCGTGGTCATCCCCGGGTGGGTCAGTGACGCGCAGTTCCTGACCGGCTATGGAGCCGCCCAGGCCGTCCCAGGGCCGCTGGCCAGCTTCTCTGCCTACCTAGGCGCCGTGATGGGCCCCGCACCCAATGGTCTGGTCGGCGCCGCGATCGCACTGGTCGCGATCTTTCTCCCGGGCTCCCTGCTCGTCTTGGGGGTTCTGCCGTTCTGGAACGAGGTACGGAACTGGCGCTGGATGCAGGGGGCTCTGGCTGGGATCAACGCGTCCGTCGTGGGCCTGCTGGCCGCGGCGCTCGTCAACCCGATCTGGCCGGCCGCTGTGCTCTCCTGGACGGACGCGGCAATCGCGCTGGCCGCTTTTGGCCTGCTCATCGGGCCGAAAGTGCCACCGATCCTGATTGTCCTGGTGACGGCACTCACGAGTGCGATACTCGCGCAGCCGCTGCGCTGACTTAGCGGAGGTTCCATGCAAGGGATGGCTGAGCCGGGCGGATGGACGAGGCGCCAGGTGCTCGTAGCCGGCCCGGCGGCCGGCCTGTGCGTCGCGTTGTCTCCCTGGCGCTCGGCAATAGGTGCCGTCTCACCGACCGTATCGAGGGTCGGCGTGGCCGGCTGGATCCGAATTGGCACCGACGGCTCGGTGTGCGTGTACAGCAATGCCAGCGAGATGGGGCAGGGGTCGCCTTCGGCGCTGGCCCAGATCCTGGCCGAGGAGCTCGAGGTCGACTGGGGTACGGTCACGGTCGACCAGGCACCGGTCGCGCCGGAGTTCTTCAATCCGATCACGAAGGCGTACATGACGGGCGGCAGTACCGCTGTCGCGGGCATGTTCAACCCATTGCGGACTGCGGCAGCGACGGCACGGGTATTGCTGATCGAGGCGGCCGCTCGCCGCTGGAGTGTTTCTGCCAGTGAGTGTCGCGCCGAATCGGGCGCCGTGCTTCACGCCGGCACTGGGAGGCGCCTGAGCTATGCGGCGGTGGCAGAGGACGCCGCCCATCTACCGGCCCCTAGAGACATTCCGCTCAAGCCGCGCACTGCGTGGAAGCTCATCGGTCGCCCGGTGCCACGCCGTGATCTGTCGGCTAAGGTCACGGGCGCCGCCTGCTTCGGGATCGACGCCGTGTGCGGCGACGTTCGAGCCCTGCCCGCCTATATACGGCACTGTCCGGTTCCCGGCGGATCGTTGACGAGTGTTGATCGGTCGCCCGCCCTGAGCGTGCCTGGCGTTCACTCCGTAGTCAGCCTCACGAACGCAGTCGCCGTGGTCGCGGACCACTACTGGGCGGCCAAAACCGGCGCCGAGAGATTGCGGCCGAAGTGGCGCATGGGCCGCCTCGCTGGCGCGAATTCCACGTCGATCGACGCGTCGCTGCGCGCGGCAACCCTGAGGGACGGCAAGGTCTCGCTCGCGGAAGGTGAGCACGAGCCCGCCGTCCGGGCCGCCCACCAAAGTGCGGTCCAGAAGTCCCAGCGCATCTTCGAGCGCACCTATCAGGTGCCGCTGCTTGCGCACGCCACACTCGAGCCGATGAACGCGACGGCGCGGGTATCGTCGCAGAGCGCCGAACTGTGGGCACCGACTCAGGTGCAGTCGCAGATGCGGCGGGACGTGGCCAAGGCTCTGGCCATGGCCGAGAGCGCCGTCACCGTGCACACAACCTTCCTCGGGGGTGGTTTTGGCCGCAGGCTCAAGACCGACTACGGCGTCGAGGCGGCTCTGGTTGCACGCGCGGCCAACGCGCCCGTCAAGCTCATCTGGTCCCGCGATGAAGACATGCGCAACGACTATTACCGTCCGTCCGCGGCCATTCGCCTGAGCGCAGCGCTGGACCCTGGTAATCGCCTGAGCGCCGTGCGGATTCAGATTGGCTGTGTCGACGCCGATGAGCCTACGGGCGGCCTGATTCCGTCGGTTTATGCGTTCCCGAACCTGCTGGTGACTTATGGCGGGGTTAACCCGGGCGTTCCGATCGGCGCCTGGCGCGCCGTCGACCACACGCAGAACGTGTTCGCGCTGGAATGCTTTCTCGACGAGCTTGCAGGAGACGTCGGTTCCTCGCCTGTGGCACTGCGCCGGCAGCTGCTCGAGCACCAGCCACGCGCGCTGCGGGCACTCAACGCCGCGGTCGAACTCGCCGGGCCGACGCCCGCGGGTCGGGCACGCGGGCTCGCGCTTACCGAGCGTTCCGGTTCCTACGTTGCGGAGGTCGCCGAAATCTCCCTGACTCAGCAGCGATCGTTCACGGTACACCGCGTGTACGCGGCCATCGACTGCGGGACGGTGGTCAATCCGTCAACTGTTGAGGCACAGATGCAGGGCGGGATCCTGTTCGGTCTGTCGGCGGCTCTCTTCAGTCAAATCACCATCGCGGACGGGGCAGTTCGGGAAGGCAACTTCGACCGCTATCCGCTGCTCACCATGCGTCAGGCGCCCGAGGTCGTCGTCCGTGTCCTCGATGGCGGAGAGGCCCGACCCAACGGTGTCGGCGAGCCGCCGGTCCCGCCGATAGCGCCGGCATTGTGCAACGCTCTGGGTGCGGCGGGAGTCCGTTGCCGCACGCTGCCGGTAACCAGTCAGGGTCTTACGGTCGCGTGACGGCGCTGCAGGGGTTGCCGAGCTACGGGCCGTTCGCCGACACTGGCGGCGTCGTTTCGCGCCAATAGTGGACCGAACCATGGCTGAATTCCCCGAAGACATTTACACGGAACCGACTGACGTCGACGTCAACACGCTGGCTCACCTCGGACCGCTGACCGGTATGGCAGGTATCTGGGAGGGCACACGTGGCCTGGATGTCAATCCGAAGCCGGAGGGCCCGCGTAAGCAGGCTTACGTCGAACGCTATGAACTCCAACCGATTGATCCACAGGCGAACGGACCGCAGCTGTTCTATGGGTTGCGCTACCACACGCACATCGTCAAGCCGCGCGAGGTTGAGACTTACCACGACCAGGTCGGTTACTGGCTCTGGGAGCCCGCCACTGGAGCGCTGGTCCATACCCTGACGATTCCGCGTGGCCAGGTGGCGCTCGCAGTCGGCAAGGCAGCAGCGGATGCCAAGACGTTTGAAGTTGCCTCGGTGCGCGGCAGCACCGAGAACGGAATCTGCTCGGCAAAATTTCTCGAGTACGCGTTTCGCACGGTCGAGTTTCGCATCAAAGTGACGATCAACGGCGACGACACCTGGTCCTACGACGAGGACACCGTGCTCATGGTGCGCGGCCAA
>Ga0187780_10000149_pt1 | contig 56042 bp, 69 predicted proteins | sample 1015_Q2_SP10_20__FD_132429 | JGI IMG/M metagenome (GOLD analysis project Ga0187780, IMG submission 132429) | Tropical peat soil microbial communities from peatlands in Department of Meta, Colombia - 1015_Q2_SP10_20_MG | ecosystem: Environmental > Terrestrial > Soil > Wetlands > Peat | place...
ATAGAAGAAATGATAATTCAGTTGTTTGTATGATGCGTGATTTACAAACTGAATGGGGTAAGGTTACTCACGTTACAATAACTGCACAACAACAGCCGAACTGGTCAGAAAAACAAATGTTCAAAAATGAATTGTTCGGTAAAGAAAGTGTAGCTATTGAGGTATTCCCTAAAGAAAGTGAATTAGTTGATAAAGCAGAAATGTATCACTTGTGGGTTTTACATGAAACACAGTTACCTTTCGGTATTGATTGAAAAAGGAGAGAGTACGAATGACTGAGAATGAAAAACCGTTAGTTAAGTACGATGGCAAATGGTGGGTATTGTATAGTGTAAAAGATGGAATGGCCACAATCTGGACGAATGGGCAACCTGCTCTTGTTCCAGAAGAATTACTTCAATATGAAAAAGGGCATAAAAAAGGGGAATAATCTAATGCGCAAATGCGGTGTATGTGAGAAGGTTATAATCAGTGGCATTTATAATGACCAATGTTTAGGTGTAAAGCATGATTATTATTGTTCAGACGACTGTTTAGAAACTGAAATTACAAAGGAATTTGCAAAGGAACTATACCAGAATGAAGCGATCTACTGGACGGATTGGGAAGTAGATGATTGCGTTGAGTGTGAGAAGGAATTTAGCACGACTGAATTAATACCACATGAAGATGAATACTATTGTAAGGATTGTTTACCGAAGTAGAAGCGCTCATGCTTCTGCTTTTTTTCATTATTCTAAAAATTAAGAGTATGGGAAATGAATGGTATAATTAAACAGTTGTAAACACCAATTATAAAAGGAGTTTTTAGAATGACGAATACAGATATTTTCGAGAAAGCAATGGATTTTACTAAGTTACGCAAAGATACTAAGAAGCGTGTATTTCAAGAATTACTAGCTAAAGAAAAATTAGAATCTTTATTTATAGCAGACCCAGATTGTTTAGCTGACATACTTACTGATCGTGGCTATGAACTTTTTGAAAACATGGTTGTTAATGATGTAGAAACTGGGGTAGAACTATTCATTTACATTACGAAAGATAACGAGTTTTCAATGGGTTATCTTGTTACACATAACGAAGCATTTGAATCAGTAGTTAAAGAAATGACAGAGTTACCAGAGAATCATAAGTCTAATACAGAATTAGAAGCAGAAGAAAATGATGAAGAAATAGCAGAAGAATTAGCAGAAATGAATCATATTGCAGATACTCTTATACAAGAACTGAAAGACGTTCTTCGAAAAGAAAAAAAAGCAATGGAAAAAGAATTCCTTGAAATGTTAGATATTAAAACAGTTCCAATGACGGATAAAGAAATGGGTTCATTGATAAAAAGAAATGGGTATGCTTTCTTTGAAAATAGAGAAACACTATCTAAAAATGAATTCCGTACAATATTAGCATGTATCCATGTAGAAACAGAAGAATTACAGTTCGGTCGGTTGGTCGATTTAAACGTTAAAGGCGTACATTCAGCTTCGATTACAGTTCAAAAATTAAATAAAGGCGAAGCGAAAGTTATACGTGTGGAGCAGGATTAATTCCTGCTTTTTTATTTTGTCGCCCACGGAAAAAGGCCACAAACGACACCCACTTATCGTTTGCAACCCCTCCTTAATGGACATTTGAGTTGTAAATACATAACTAGAAAAAGATACTTGGATAATTAATAACATGCTTTTGCTACGGTACATTGTGAAAACAAGCCAAACTATTGTAAACTCAAAATTTTAAAAAGAATAACAGTGAAATAACCCTTTGCAATATAAAATGTTCTGACACACAAAATAGACCACTCGCATAAGTTCATTTGATACTAATGTAAGCCTTAAACATGAACTAGATTCGGATCGGAATACAGTTACTTTGTTTTTGAACTACATTTAGATACATTGAAAGTATGTGACTAGTCTATATGCGCTGTGAAAAACACTTTCTACACGGAAGGTTTTCAGTAAATTTAGTATACCATTATTCGACAAAAAAACCAATCGAAAATTATTTATTTTTACGCTTTTCATTCTCTTTTTTTCCGTTCCAATAATCCTTTGTTTGTTGCCTTGCTTTCTCTACGTTGTAAGTTATCTGGAGGATATTTTCGTGAAGTTTATCTTGCACTGGTAATGGGTCATATTCTGGATAATATCGTTTACACCATTCCCAAGCAAATCTCTTTTTGCTACGTTCTGTTAAACGCCAGTATAGGGGAGGTAGCTTAACATCATGAATTACGTCTTGTGTATTCAAGTATGCTATATCCTGCCATATCTAATAATGTATCCTCGATGCGCTCATCTTTCACTTCTGCTTCTAGGTTATCTAGCACCAGTGTTTTTAATCGACTGAATTTATCGTTAATTCTGATTAATGGCACAATATCCCCAAAGTTATTAACAGTATCCACATAACTATTTTTGTAGTCACGGTTCTTCCTAACTAAGATATTAGCCAAATGAATACACGCTTCTTGTAAAGCTGTTTCGTATGGGTTATGAGTTGTCATTAGCTTTCCTAGTCGCTTTTCAGCTTCTTCCCTCGATTTAATCACAACTGATTCTCGTCTTTCAATATCACCATTTACTTTTTCTAAAAGCATGTTATGTTCTTTTAATGCTCTATCCATAAAAAATTGTCCTTCATTCATGTTAATCCCACCCTTTCAGCAATTTGTGATAGCACAGCTAAACGCCATCTTCCAATGGTACTTCCATCTGCATGTAGTTTCAGTCCTACACCATCACAGTTCAGTCTTTTTGTTTTGTTCCAGTAAAGCAACTGGATCATCATTTTCTTTTCTTCTGGTAGCGTACTGTAAACTTCATCGAACACGTCAACAAACAATACTTTTTGTTGCAAGTGAGTATTATCTAAATAACCTATGAGTTTACCTTCGAAACGCCCTTGACTATAAATCACAGATTTTTCAGCATGACGAACTTCTCTTTTAATATCATCATACCTTTCAATCTGTCTGGCGATATAGCTTCTAGCTTCTTTACTAACCACTCATCGCAACTCCTTTCATGCGTGATATTGCCTTTAATAACAATCGGCTTACGTGTGTTTGAGAAAGGCCAGTTTCTTTTGCTACTTCACTTTGCGTTCTCCCATCAAAATAAAGCCTTTGAATAATGTAATTCTGCAATTTGGAACATTTTGATAATAAAAAACGAAGGTATTCGCTATTTTCCAGTGTGTCATCATCTTTTTTGCCAATCAGCTCTATGAGTAACACGTCATTCTCTCTAGGTTCATCAAGACTGGTAACAATTCCAGACCGTTTCCCAGTTGTAAGTTTACGAATTTCAGATAAAAAAAGGTTATCTATCACGACATATACATACGTGCTAAGAGTGTACCCTTTTTCTTTTTTGAAGGTTGATACAGCACGGCACAACCCTTCATAAGCAATGGATATACATTCTTCTTTCGTCCACCCAGTTGAAGTTGCCCAGTGGATCGCACGGTTAATCGCTAATCCGATATTTTGTTCGACTATTGCTTGTCCTTCTACGTCCAGTCGCAACCCTAGTCACCCCTTTTAACTTCGCTTTCTCCTTTTTCGCCTTTAAATATTCATCAAGGTCTATGAAGTCATAATATTTATGTTTATCAGTTAAAAGTTTCAAGTTAAAGTGTGGGTATTTGTATTCAAAAAGTTTGTGTTTTAGTTTAAATGTTTCTGTTTTTTGCCCTTTCACATCGACAACTTCTATTCGCCCATCTGCATAAACAACCAAAAAATCTGCAATGTAATTAATCGCTCGGTAATGTTTTCCATTCTTTTTAAATGCTTCTTGCAAAAGGAAAGGCACTTGCATTTCAAATCGTTCCACAACACCTGCAAGGATTAAATCCATCAACACACGATAGTAACGTGCTTCCATTTTGGAATCGAACACATGATTATCTAATTGCACCTTACTGTTGTTGTATTTCATATCAGTACCCAGTATCTTGTCTGATATGATTCACTTTATTTTTAAGTACATAACCTTGTTCAATTTGTTCAAGTGTGAAACCAAGTAGAACACCAAGATTTAGGTAAGCTGAAATAACAGTTTCCCATGTAACGGAAGGTAGTTCAGATGCAATCATATACTCACCAACTGCATAAATAATTCTGCTAATTTGGTGCATAATCGCTGTATATTGTGCTTCTTCACCAGTCACATGTTCTTTATGAGGTGTATAAACCAGCGTGTAGTCTACTTCAAGTAAATTCCCAATACTAAGAACAAAGTGAAGTCCATCAACATATTCACCTAGCAGACTTACATCACTTTTTGGGAATGGTGATTCAGACCAAAATTTAAACCTTCTCCATTCATTGACCATTTCACCTAGTTCAACAAAGAAAGCAAGATAGCGTTCTTCTAAATTCGCACCGGTTAATTTCTTTTCAGCGATAACACGTTGATCTAACTTCTCCTGCATTTGAGATAACTTATAAGCTAATCCAGACATTGTTATTCCCCCTTAATTTCAGTAAATCCAAGATGTTCCGCAATTACCTTAAAACGTTTTTCTCCAATTCCGTGGCCTACTTCATCAAGTGTTGCGACTTTATCCTTGAAGTAGTTTAGTGCATGTTCTACACCTTCTTGACGGCCTTTTGCACGCCCCTCGTTGTATGCTTGTTGAATATCTTTTTCAGTAAATCCTTTTCTGGCTTTTCTAACTAATTCGAATTGCTTTTGCCTTCTTAATTTTCTGTCAAATCCACTCAAAAAAAATGCCCCCTAGTTGTAGGTGATACCTAATTTACTTTTCCATCTTGAAAATGTTTTGAAGCTAACGCCCCATTTTTCTGCTAGTTCGTGATCGTTATTCACCGTCAATCGGTCACGCATGTAATCACGTTTCGTATACTCTTGGAGCAACTGCTCTAATTTACCAACTGCTTTTTCTACACCTACATCTGCTTTCCAATGTCTAAGTGTACTGTATCCTACCCCTAAAATCTCCGCAATTTCACGGTCATGTAAACCACTTTTCGTATAACTCAAATACTTTTTGGTTGTTAGTCCTTCTAACACACGTTCAGTTTTGATAAGTCCCCATGCTTTTTTTCTGCGGTGCAATGTACTACTAGGTACGTTGTAATGCTTGATTATTTCACGGTCAGTCATTTTCTTACTAGCTTTCAAATAAACAGCTTCGGTAAAATCATCATGTTCTTTTGTAGCTGTACCATTTGTGAGAATGACACCTAATTTTTTTAACCCTTTTCCAACTGGGCAACCAGTTAAGCAAAATCCTTCTTGCACGGAAAAATTAAAGCGCTTGCGAATTTCTTCTGCAATTTGACAGCCCTTGCATTGTTCTTCTAATGTTTCGAAATCAATCCTCTGTTTCTTCATCGCCCATATACCTCGTATTATCGTGAATACCTCTCGGTCTTGGATTAATTCGGTCATTGATAGATAAATCCATAATCAATGCGCATACTTCGTCATATGTCCTTCGTTTGTTGTACTTTTTTTTCAAGTACATATAAATTGTTTTCAATGATTGGCCTTGCCACCACAAATACACACAGTCCTCTACTTCACTAAACGTGAAGCAAAGGTCTAGGTCAGCAAGTGCAATGAATAATTTTTGGTCATTACTTTCACTTGTTTTCAAACCTAATTAACCTCACTTCACCTTTTTTGTCTATCAATCACACAGAATAGCGCTCATTCTTCTCAAAATCGCTCCTATTCAACGAAAATACGATTTTAATACTAAGACAGCCACCCACTACTAAACTATCAAAATTCGACAATAAAACACATATTTATTTTTTCAAAGATTCTTCAAACTCTTTCATTCTATTTTTAGCAAGTTCTCTGCGATAAGAAGTTGCTTTATTTTCAACTATCAAACTCGTTTCAACTAAACGATCATACGAACGCACGCCAATTTGGTCAGCAAGTTCAACTGGTTTTAAATTCGATGTGCAAAAGGTTGGTAGTTTTCTGCGATAACGACCATCAATAATGTCAAACATCGTTTCTTGCACCCAGTCCGTTAATTTCTCTGCACCAATGTCATCGAGTACCAGTAAGTCACATTCCAGTAACGCTTTCATAATTTGATGTTCAGATTCTTTTTGCCCTTTGCCAAATGTACTTCTGATTCTGCGTAATAGTTCTGGCACACTTTGAAAGACAACAATGTACCCTTTTTCATTTAGCGCATTTGTAACAGAAGCGCCTAAATGAGTTTTTCCATTCCCGTATGTTCCCCAGATTAATAATGCTTCTTGTTTCCAGTTAGGAAATTCTTCAATGAATTGTTTAGTTGCTTTAAATACAAGTTCTGTTCCTTCACGATGTTTGAAGTTTTCTAGTGTTGCTTGCGCAAATTTTTCACCTAAGTTGCTGATAGAAAATAATTTGCGTATTGCTTGTTGTTTTTCAAACTGCTCAAATTCTCGTATGCGCTTTGTTTCAAGTTCCGTTACGCATTTGCAAACTGGTTGCACCCAAGAATCAATATTTAATTCTGGAATTTGCGCCCTATGTCTTGGAATGAACGTACCACAATGTTCACAGTGTTTACCTTCTGAACCTTCATCACAAGCTGATTCCATCAAAATACTCTGGATCGAGTTTGTTATCCCCTTCATTGCTTTTCACACCTTTTGTTTTCTCTGCCACAGTAAGTTCATACGTATCTAAATAGTTATGGTTATTTAAAAACGTACTTGGGTATCGTATATATTGGTCGATAGTATGCGCATGCGCAATATAATGCGCATATCGTTGCGTACCTTCTAAGATTTGCTCAAAACTGTGTTTCTTTAAGGCTTGTTTGAATTTCTCTAATGCACGCTTCTTATCAACCTTCTTGGGATAGACTTCCCAGAAAGAATCAAATTGCGCATGTAAATGCGTATATGTTTTATTTTCTTTTTCTTTTTCTTTTTCTTTTTCTTTTTCTTTTTCCCCACTATCCGAATTTGCTGTGGATAACTCTTGTTCTATACCCTCAAAAGCCTTTACGAATAAGGTTTTGATATATTCGTTAGGAATGTGTTGCGCAATGCGTAAAAGTTGCGTTTTATCCTTAACTTTGCGCAACTCACTGCGCACGCAATCTAAAATAGGCTTACCAGTGTTATATAAGTTGTATTTTCCCCAGTTCAAAATGCAAATTTCTCTTGTTTCAGTATTGTATGTTATTAAACGGTGGTGATTTATGAAGCGTTCTAAAATGGCATTAACACTTTCAATCGTCCAACCCATTTCAAAAGCCATCTTCTTTTTTGTTATTTCATAAATCCCGATCTGTGAAGCGTTTGGATTCGTCAATAAATACAAATAAAAATACTTATCTTCGGGAGTAAACATCTCTGTTACTTTTGAATCTTCCCAGAAAGCTGTATGAACTACACGATACTTTGCCAACTATTGTTTCCTCCCTTATATGGTTTATCATTTTTCCTTTAAATGCTTTTCCATCATTGTTTCTTTATGTTCATCTGGAACTAAAATAATACGCCCATCTTCGTCCATAAAAATCGCTAGTTTCGTTACACCATCTATTAATCCTAAGTGTTCACGAATATGTGCAGGAATACCAAGTTGACCTGCCTTACCTAAAACACGACTACCACCATAAAAAATCATTTGTATTTCCTCCTAAAATTCAACATAATTTGACAACCTTGTAGACTATATCATATTTTGCACGAAATATTAAGGAGAAAAACAAGAAACTGACAACAAATATAATAAATTAATAAAATTTATGAATAAATCATAACAAACAATGGAAGAAATTAACGAATAATGGAGAAAAATGGAAGTTACATAAACATCTTATATTTTTCACAGAATACTTACAACACTTGAAATTTTGTAAAAAATATAGTAATAAAAATAGCCAGTCTGACGACTGACCTTTTCCCTCACTTTTTATCCTTCACTGGTTTTTTATATTTAAAATAAGTGTCCTCCCAAAATTTAGCGTTAGTCTTATATTCAAGTAGTTTAGTTACTAAAAAGGTAATAACGACCCCTTCAAATCCTGCAAAAGCAAACACCCAATCTATTTCAGGCATTATCTAAACCCCCTTAGAATAAAAAAGTCTACCTAACTTTTAGGTTTCCATCTTGATCTAAATTGCGCTCGCCCCAGTCCTCAAACCATTTGCGAACCTCTTTATACTTATGCGCTTCATCGTGACAATTTCGGCAAATCGTAACACCATTTCTTTTATGTCCAGTACCGCCTTGACTACGGAATATAATATGGTGCGGTACACTTTCTAAATAGGCGCTCCCACATCTTACGCAACGTCCACCATCACGTTCAAAAATCTCTTGAATGGTTTTAGCTGTAAAACGAGAAATAACCCCTTTTTTCGCTTTTAAACGCTTATGAGTTGGTTTCGGTACGGCACGCACTTCATTAAACATGACAAACCGCCTTTGCTAACGTACAGAGCAAGTAGAACAGCATGAGTAAATAAATCAGCTCGGTATGTTTCCGTTGCTTTTTCTTCATTAATTCATACGTTACTAATAGAACAAGAATTGAACCAGTTATTAAAATAATCATGTTATCTATCATCTGGACACCTCACTCAAAAGTATTGCCACGTTCTTCCGCACGGCCACCCTTAACCATATCTTTTATAGAATTAATTGCAGATTCATATGAAAGGGCGATCCCTTCCCATCGTTTAAAGTTCCCTTCGTGGTGAGAAGCTAGTTCCAGTTGTTCACCTTTTGCACGTCTTGAAAGATACTGGGCATCAGTTGAATTGGATAACTTGTCGTTATACTTTCCTAGCTTCACGTTCTCGTACATATTCGCCTGCTGAATTTCTGCATGTGCTTCATAATACTTTTGTTGCTTACGGTAATAGCCACTGATTAGATATGCGTAACGTTGTGCGTAAGAATACCAGTATTCCATTTTTGCCAGTTCTACACGTCCTAGAAGCGCCCCTTCATTCAAATGCACTTCATACGCTTCAATCTTCTTTAAATAGTCATTGTGGTTTTTCACGTAATTCAGAATGGCATTATCTTCCAAACCTTGCAATGCTTCAATTGTTGATGATACACTCATATTTTCACCCCATAAAAAAACTCCCTATAATATAGGGAGCATACGAATTTTTTATGGTTTTAACCGTCTGATTTTTTCTCTTAACGCTTCGTGGTGTTGAGTAGAACGTTCATATCCAGTGATAAATCTTTTTATTTCTTTTAGGGCGACTGACAATGCTTCGTACATTTCATCGCCTTCTTTGTATTCTTTTAGTTTACTTTCCGTTTTTGCTTGTTGATCCAGTAATATTGATACTTTGTTTTGGTACATATCAATACGTTCCGTTAAAGAAGCGATAATTACATTACATTCAGTTCTTGTCAGTAGGCTCATTTTTTATTCCCTCACATAAAGTCTGAATAAATAGTAACATTTGGAATTTGTGTTCATAATATTCCCTTTTTAATAAATGTAATTCACGTTGAGTTCGTAAGTGCATTAAACATAGCGTAACAACAATGAGGTTAAATGATATTACAAAGAATGTATCCATATTTTCATTTATTCCAATTCAAGAACTTCTTGTTTGTCTATTTCAGTTTCTAAAAATGGGAATGGTTCTTTATTATTCCCTTCAAATACCCAACGCAACTGTTTGATTGGTTGATGGTCAAGGAATTTTCTAAACGCTTTAAAGACAATTGCCATTAGTTCTAATTCCCACTTATTACCTTTTCTATCTGGTGGTGTTAATAAACGGTCACGCAAACGAATGACTGGTGAATCCATTTGAGGGTGATACCCACTAATTAAAGCATTTATAAATTCTTCTGCTTCTTCTTCATTGTAACGGCTACAAATAATTAAAGATGTAACGAGAATCGTTCCTGCACCACACTGTTTAAAAATTAACGACCTTTTCATTTTTAAAACCATGTACTGAATTTCTTCATTGTTATTCTCAACGTACTGGATAATATCAGCCGTTGAAACGTATCTGTAATTCGCTACGTCTAAACTGAAAGTTGATTTATCTTCGGTAGTTTCCCAGTGGATTAATCGTCTTGCCACCGCACCTGCTACAAATCCATTTTTAACATTCATTAATCCTAATACTTGACCAACATTTCTAAGTTTACTGTTAGTGTCAATTGTTCGGAAAGCGTGTGGATCTTCTATGTCGGTTACAATAATCATTGGAACTGGTACGCCTGCTTTGATAACCGCATTTAGACGATGTTGCCCATCAATTAATTCTCCATCTTTATTAAAACGAATGGTATCGCCATTCATTGACCACTTTCCATCAGCAATATCTTTAGACAATTTAAGAACATGAAATCGGTCTAACGGTCTGTTATTTTGATTTTTAGTTAAGTATTGAACTGCAATATCTGGTGTAACTAATACCTCATTGAATTTCATGACATTTTTCCCCTTTGTTAATTCTCTCTTTTTTATTTTTGTTCTTCTTCGTGCTGAACGACCTTTTGATATAGATTAACTAAATCATTCAACAGTTTTACTTGGTCTACTAACCAATAAACTTCATGTTCAAAATGAGTATATTTATCGCCATCTTGACGAAAAATAAAATCACTTTCTAATACTTTCTCGATTTTCTCTACTCGTTTTATATCTAACACAATATTCTCCTTCACAAAAAAATTACCCTTCCAGAGAGGAAGGGCAACTTGTTAGTTGAATTTTTCATATACAAAAGTCGCAACCTCTACGATGTCTAAATTATATTTTTGTAGGTCTTGTGGGTGCATGTAGTTGAATAACTCATACATCACATTTGTTTCATTGATTATCATGTTTTTTTCTGTTAATTCTGACAGAACCAAGTTATACAAATCGTTAAATGAATTACAGTATTCGCTTATCATCGGACAGCACTAATGAATCATGTTTTTTATTTTGTGTAACCATATCACTTACAAACGGTGAAGCAATGATTGGGCATTTATTATGTGAAGGTTGCCACCCTCTAATGATAAAACCTTTCGGTCTTGTCAGTTCACCGTTTTCTTTTGTCCATTCACCGTAAGTATCAACTAAATCAAAATAACCATGTTCATTTTTTGCTAAAAAATCTGCAATTGTATTAAACGCTTCTTGTACGTGTGTTGGAACGACTGGTGGTGCGACAATTGTATCTTCACCTAATAATTGATAATCACTTGGTAAAATTGTTGTACGTGGTTTTTGTTGACGTACCATTGACATTTATCATCTTCTCCTTTTTTAAAAAGGAAGATCATCGTCTTTTATATCTATTCCTTTTCCCCCAAATGGTTCGCTAGGGAAGTGCTTGTTATCTTGCTTCGGTTGTGAACTTCCATCTTTTGATTTTGGCTCTAAGAACTGCACACTATCTGCAACTACTTCTGTAACATATACACGTTTTCCGTCTTGACCTTCATAGTTCCTAGTTTGAATACGGCCTTCGACCCCTGCCAGTGAACCCTTTGTTAAATAGTTCGCCACGTTTTCAGCAGGCTTTCTCCATACAACACAATTGATAAAATCAGCATCACGTTCACCTTGCTCATTCGAAAAAGTACGATTGACAGCGAGGGTAAAGGTAGCAACAGCCACCCCATTCGGTGTATATTTCAAATCTGCTTCTTTAGTTAATCGTCCGACTAATACTACTCGATTTATCACGTATAATCCCCCTAATTTGCAATTAAGCTACTGGTTTAGTATTTTTTTCTTTTTGCTTTTTAATGTACGCTTCGACTTGGCTAATGCTTGCGATTATTTGTTGTGGTGTTAGGTTATCGACTGATTTAATGTTCAGCACCCCATACACTTCCTCAACTTTACGCCCAACCATTTCTGCATATTCCGTGCATAGTGTAACTAAATTATCAACTTGTTCATCGGTTGCTAAATCACGCACGTTTCCTTCTGCTTTTTCATGGAATCTGTCTGCATCGTCATGGTCAGTAGCAATAGAAAATTGTTTTAATAAGAAATACTTCTCACCATAAGTTAGCGCTTTACCAATTGCTTTTGCATTATCCCCAGTATCAAGACCCGAAGTAGACCACGGTATCACAACTTTTTCTTCGGGATTTTCGGCATTAACCCACGTCATTTTTAAATCGAGGTCATATTCGTAATTGATAACTAATACATTTTTTGCGTTCGTGCGTTCTCGTGCCACGAGTGTCTTACCAACAATTTCAGTTGTTAAAACAAGACCAACTTCATCTAACTTTTGACGAACAGCACCAATTACTTGTGAAGATGATACATAATTGTATTGCTGTGACTTTGCTTCTTTTTGAAGATAAGGAACAGATTTTCTGACTTCTAATAACTTTTGATAAATGTTTTTAACCGCCATGTTTACATTCCTCCTAAGTTTTCAACAGTGAATTTACGTGAAGGATTTCCCGTTTTGACAACTTCTTTATAAACGTCTGGATAGTCAGCTTGTAATTTCTTACTATCAACAGTAGTACGTCCTTTCACATTTCCCCATGCAACACGATAAGAAATTAACCCTCTATTATATTCAGCTTTTTTATAGTCACCAATTAGGATTTTTAACTTATTGGTACATTCAGCTTCTTGCTCTTTTAGGTGGTCAATTTGGAATTTCAAATTATCTCGTTTTTCCAGTAGTTCTTCAATGTCCAGTCCTTCGAGATAAAGAATTTCTTCGACTGTTCCTTGTGGGTACATTGTGTTTACGATTTCAGTTGAAGAATCACTTCCAGTAAGTTCTGGTGGAATGTCATTATCTAACCTTTCCATAAAGTGTTCAGCTTGGAATAAATAAGAATCAATGTATGCTTGGTTACGCTGTACTTCAACTTGGTGGAACGTGTTACCTCCGATTAGTACCGCAAAGTAACCCCATTCAAGTCCAGTTACAGCAAAGTAATGTTGAATCTGTGCATAGTAGCTTGGCGGTATATTACCATTCGCCCATTCTTTGCGAAGATACTCACTAGCCGTTTTGATTTCAAGTATTCCGTATTCATCAAGTTCTGGATCGTAAATTAATCTGTCAATGTTTGCAACTAGGTATGGAATGGTTCGGTGCTGAATTAAATAATGAAATTCATCAACCATTAAATGTTGGTTTTTTTCCTTAAACTTATTTGCAACAATCGGTTCAAGGATATTTCCCCATTCAACAGCTTCATTACTTACTTCGATGTGAGCCACGTTTTTCTTTTCTAAATAAAGTGTTGGTACGTCTTTATACTTATTCACTCTCATTAGAACACCTGCATCACTTCCACCGATAGTGTATGTGCCTAGTCCGTAATGATTCTTTCGTTGTTCTTGCCACTGTTCATGTGTCCAGTTAGAAAAATCAGCGACTACATTAAAATGACTTACGACTTTTTCACTTAACATGGCGTTTGCCCCCTTATTTTCCCAAATGCCACCACCGTTTGCGTTTTGGTTCGAGGACGTTGATGTTTTTTCTAAGGTTGCGTACTTCTTGTTCGAGTTGTTCTAGTTGTTTTTTTAATAGAAGTAATTCCATATCTTGCCCTTCGGACTTTTCCTGCAAGCGTTCAATGTTGGCACTGGAACTTAAAATAAATTCTTCCAATATGTGCATGTTGCTTTACTCCTTTTTTGACTGAACATCACCGTTTGTTTCAATCCATTTAATAATGAGATCGGTCATTGTTAAGTTTTCTTTTTCGGCTATTTCTTTCAGCTTCTTCTTTAGGCTTACTGGCAAATAGATAGATAACGGCACACGCCCTTCCATTGTTTCACCCCTTTTCAGAAAATTTAAAATCATACTTTCATTATATTATAGTCAAGTTTTTCCGTCAATATGTATAGACGTATAGATAAAAAGAATAAAAAAAATATTCACTCTCTTTCTTTTCATCATAAAGGTGCGCACCAGACAATAATATAGAAAGAAGGTATTCACCAGTGAACACCTACACTGTTCTTTGACAATTGGATAGTATCTAGTGAATAACCAGTGAACACCCATTTAAAAAGGGGGGACGTTGGCTATTTTGGAAGCGACCAAGCGACCGACCGACCCTGCGAAAATTCTGAAAATTGAAAGGGGTAAGAAAATGGGGGAGAAGGATAAGTATTTTAATCGCATATCAAATGGTAAACCGAAGCGCCCTACTCAACATGACATTAAACGTGAAATTCTAATTCAAAAAGTCCACCATATTGATCGCCATGTTGATATTAAAGTGTATGTGACGGAAGAAGAACACGCTTATTTAAATCAACAAGCAAAATTTAAACAAAGTTCCGTGACAAAGATTTGCACAAATGCACTAAAGAAAGTAACGTCAGAATACCGTGAGTTTCCAGAGTTTGAATACGAAAAATCAGCTTATATGGTTCACTTTTCTGTTCCTCGTGCTTGCTACAATCAAATTGTGGGTCATTCCGTGAACTGGAAGTGCAGTATAAGAGAAGCAACACAACGAGTTTTTAATTATGGGTATGAACTAGGTTTGTTGTAATGGTTAGAATATTCAGTGAATTGAATTTACTGGAAGTAGAGGAATGGCGATATGGAACGAACCGAGAACAACGCCAGTATAAAAGGTATAAAAAAGGGAAACAATTTCTAACCGTTGAAATTCCGCACAAGGTTTTGCAACGTGCAAGAGTTTTTTGTGATGATGTAACGGAAATGCAAGTTCACTGGGAGTTTGAGCTGAACGATCTATTCAAAGTTTTAGCAACGAATTTCATTCTTTGGTTACGTGAACAAAGTGAACCAACAGATGTATATGAAGGACTTCAAAATATGTATCAGCATTTTAAACGAACTTATAATGGGGTAGAGAAAAACCATACACATCTAGTTGGGTTTCACCGTTCCGATTACAGACCAGTGACCGTTGAACTTGAATATGGAACGATTCATCGGTTAGAAGTGTTGCTTGAAGATATGGACTATCTGAAACCAAAACACGAGTACACAGTCGAAAATGTTGTTTCTTCCTTATTATGTGACTACATTAATAAACTTCAAACGGACGGTAAGGGAGAAATTAAGAAGATGGTCAATTTCATATTAAGAGAATGGGGTGAAACGATTGAAGAAGAATGAGGAAATTGTGTTAGCTGTTGATGGTGGTTCGTATAATGTGAAAACATGCGGGGAATGTGGTCTTGATAAATTTCAATCAGCTATTGGTGAATATAATGAAGGAGAAATGGAAAGTTTCGGGGCAGACGATATGGTTTGGGAATATAAAAATGAAGATATGGAAGATAAAGGGTTTGCAGGAACTATCGCAAGGTACGAAAGTGTGAGTGGTGGGTCAAGGAAAGATATGAGTAAAAACAATTATGATGGTCAGCTTCGAATTTTACTTGGGGTTCATCGGTATTTAACGAAATACGATTTAAACCCTAGCACAATTCATTTAATGATAGGTCAACCAATTGAAACAAATGTGAAAATAGAAGCAGATGAAATGAAACGGACATTTACAGCCTTTACCCATCAAATGAAAGTGAATGGTGTTGAACGTATTCTTCCTATTAAAACTGTAACAGTGGTTCCAGAATGTGCGATTAGTTTTCAGCTATATCCAGTTCAAGAGGGAATTGTTCATTTTGTCGATGTTGGAGGGTCAACAATCAACTACGCTACTTATGAAGATGGTAAGTTTATTCGGTTAAAAAGTGGCACTATACCAGTCGGTATGAATACCGCTAAAAATGGAGAAACACAGTTAAGCACCGTTATTCGTTCCCTTTCTTTAAAAACACATGACTGGGGAAAACAAGAAAAGGTGTTTGTTCTTGGAGGGATCGCAAAAGACGTTCATAGCCGATTAATAAGAGATTTTCCAAATGCGGTAGTTCTCTATCCAACAGTTCATGAAAATGGTGAACCGAAAATGGTTCTTCCTACATTTAGCAACGCAATAGCTATGTACCGAGTGGGGGTTCAATTATATGGCCAGAAACAGAACGAGTAAAGGGAAGCTACTTAAACGGTATAGTCTAGTCTTAAACGTCCTTGATGATGACCAAAATAACATGCACGAATACTTAGAAAAAAAAACCAACGCAAGTGCTTATTTAAAAAGTTTAGTTACCTTAGATATGAATAAAAACAGTCTACAATCGCATCAACCAGAGATTCCAATTACTTATGAAACACCACCAGTTGCACAAAATCAAGAATTCACAAACCAACCGACCGACCGAAAAAACGCTCCCCCACCAAAACAAGCATCAATTTTAAGTTCTGGGATACCGATTTTTTAATTGACGACTTTATTAGTTATGTTATAATAAACGCACACACACCGTTTTTTGTAATAAACACACAGACATAAAAAGCTAGTTGAGTGCAATTCGCCTGCATAGTCAACTAGCTTTTTTTGTGCTTATTTTAAACGTAAATTTCTTTTATGTTCGGATCATCATGTTCATTCGGCATTATCTTGGTGTAATACGGTGGAATCGTTTTGCGAATATCTTCTATTGTATCTGCTAATGTATAACAATTTGTTGGTTTATCTGTATCAAATAACCTTGCTACAAAGTGTTGTGGAAAATCTAACGGTTTTTCATACACAACAATAATAGGTAGTTCTATATCAGATAAATCTAAATCACTAAAATGGTTAATGGGTTCGTTTATCATTTTATTTTTTCCCATTCAATTTATCAATCTCTTTAGTAAGTAATCGTAACCCTCTTGAACTAACTGTAATTTTCCCATCTAATATAGAGATATTATCCCTAGACGTTTCACCAGTGATAACACAAGTGTTGTCATTTTTATACTTTTTAATAATGACACAATCATCTTCAACAAACATTTCGATTGGGTCATATTCATTAAATTCTAACGTCTTTCTCATTTCCTTTGGTATAACAAGTCTACCTAACGGATCAAGTTTTCGCACCATACCAGTTGCTCTACGCATTTTTCTCCCGCCTTTTTGTTGTAATCGTCTAAATTTTACCATATTTTGAATTAATAGGTATAAAAAAAGAACACGCCCGATGTCGTAGACGTGTTCTTTTCCACCAAATATAGAATACAGAGTTTTATCGTACCTTTAATGTATCAAATCACTTCGTATTTGTAAATGGTTTATATACTACCCCAACCACTTTCAGCAAGGCTTTTGCAACAACTTCTGCTACTTCATTTTGATTAGCTTCTGCTGTAATAAAATCAGTATCAGCTTTCGTATCTACAAATAAAAATTCACCAAGTACAACAACTGGTTTTGATTTATCAATAATCGCTACCCCACCTAAATGACTGTCTTTACTTGATTTAAGGCCACGGTCTTTAAAGCCTTTTGATACAAAGTAGCTTGCAATGTCACTGTGAATTTGTTTTGATGTGTCATTCTTTACGTTAAAGCAAAGTGATTCATAACCAGTTCCCCCACCTGCATTTAGATGGAAAGAAAAACCTAAATCAGCTTTGTTGATGATTGCAATTCGTTTACCTAAATCATCATTCTTATTTTCACGTACATCACTCTTAGTTGATAATGAGTTGTCAGACGTGCGAGTAAGAAGAACATTGATACCGTGGCGCTTTAAAACGGTTTCTGTTTTCTTCATTAATTGAAAAGCAACAATGTACTCTTTTACAAAACCTACTGCACCTGTGTCTGGTAATCCATGACCGGCATCTAATACGATTGTTTTAGTCATTTTTATTATCCCCCTTATTTTTAATAATCTCTACGGCTTGGGCTAACACTTTTGGAATGGGTAAACCGATTCTGGAACTATTTTCGATGATGGATAAAATTTCATTGGCGATATAAAAGTACGTTACCGCACTTGAAACCATACTGACTTCTCCAAGTATCCTATCTATTAAATGACCAACAGCTACAAGTGAAAACATAGCCATTTTCTTAGCAATCCCTCTAAAGCCAACTTTACTTGATAATTTACCTTCAATACCACCTGCAAGACCCCCAGTTAAGTAATCCATACATGCAAGCGTTAAAAGAACACCAAGCGCAACTGACCAACCACCAAACAAATATCCCACCACCCCTCCTAGTAAGCCTGCTTCTACACTAAAATGATTCCATTTCCCCCAGTTCATATAACGACCTCCTATTCCTTTAAAGTGTAGAGGACAATATATGCTAAAAAAACGCAAAAAAAGAGGGGCATTACACCCCTCTCCTTTACTTTTTACGAAGTTGTTTTTCTTGCTCTTTTTTCTGTGCATTGTATTGTTGTACCCAGTTCCAAACTTCATTTAAGTTGTTCTCGTCATGTGGCTTATATTTGTTACCAATTCGAGCAATATCCATGCGTGCTTTTTCAAGTTTTGATAAGTAATCTTTTTTCTCTTGTGGTGAGATATTCGCATTACTCACATCACGCTTCATTGCACCGATAGTTGTCATAGTTGAACGCATACCCTCATATGATTTTACAATCTCATTTGGGTGATACTTTACTCCGTACCTATCTTTTGCCCCTTCTACGACTTCATGCGCTTTGTCATAAAATTTAGTCGTGTTACGTGATCCGAATTCATCATTTGTATAGAACATGTTACCAACCACTGGTGTATCTTTTTGTGGTTTACCCATGAACAGTTCTAGTGCGCCTGCACCGTATTTTCCAAAGAACCCTTTGATAAAGTAATCCATTTTCATTGGAGAAATACCGCCAAAATACTTCATATCTTCTGGTGACTTCCCTTTATTCACATAGTCAAAGTACGCTTTTGCTTGCCACTTACTAAAGCTACTTGTGTTTTCGTCATATTGTTCCAATGTTGGTTTCTTTTGTAAGTAGTCTGGAACAATCGGTGAACCAAAATACGTTTTGTTGCTATTCAGTTCTAGCATTGTGCTAATCCAAATTGGTACAACTGGCATACTGAACGCTTGGTCAATTGGGTTGAACCAATCCTCACCGATTTTACGTGCTTCTTCGCTACCAAACTGAGAATCTAAAAATCTTTCTACATAAGCCATCGGCAGGGCATACATAAATGGTTTTGCAATCGCAATATACCCGAACCCAGTTGGCATTAACCAATAACGGTCACGGAAATATGACGGAATATCATCGTATTTATCATCACGGTCTAATGCTTTCGCTAAGAAGTACATCATTAAGGTAATCGGTAGAATTTTCATTGCCATACGCCCAAGCACACGCTTCGGATTTGTTTTAAACTCCGTTGATTCACGGTACATACCTTGTATGCTACCATGTGCGAATGATACTGGCATTGTCACTTTACGGAATCCTTGATTTACACCATGTAAACGGAAGTTCGTTGTAATGATATTCGCTTCGTGACCTGCTGAAATAAAAATCTTTTCAACCTTCTTGCGATCCTCGGCCGATAACTTCTTACGTCCGTCCATAATGTCATTGAATGATAGTCCTTCTTCTTCTGCTAGTTTCTGAATCATCGCAAACCATTGACCCATGCGGTGAATACTTTCACCTTTATGGAGATACGCACTCGGATTAAAGACTTTAAATAATTTATTATTTTTTAACTTAAACAATGTCGGGTCGCCAGTTGGAAGTAAATCTTCCATTTTATTTGCTTTACGGAAATTTCGTAAAACAGATTCAGTTGAAGCGCTCATGCCCCCACTATTGATGTATTGTTCAGTCGTATTTTTATCCATTCCAAGTGCAAGTGCTGTACCTTTGAATAAAGAGTATATCGCCCCTCGGCCACTGTTCGTTTGCATTGCTGTACCCATTGTGTCACGAACTAATGAATCTGTGATGAATTTTGCGGTTGCGATATTTGTTAAACGTGTAAATCCAGATAGTCTACTTACAATTCGTAAATATGCTCCAACTGTTAGAGGTTGCATACTTGCTAAAGCATTATAAATATCTGGTGCAACTCGCATGAAAACTGGAATACGTTTACCTTTACTGTCATACTTCCAATTCATCAAGATTGGTTCTTTACTGCTTAACTGGTCACGTTTCATGAAAATCTGGAATACGTGTCCAGATAGAGAACCTTCTACATCATCTGGGTTAATACCTAAATCTTGATTAAGGATCGTTGCAACAGCTTCATCAATTTGCCCTGCTGAAATTCTTGCTACATAGCTTTGTGAAGGAATGATTTCACCAAATTGCCCCATACCTTCGGTTCTAAGTGCATTTTCTAAGCTATTTAAGACCCCTTTAAATTCTGCACTCGTTTCTGTTTCAACTAGCTTATACATTGAAGCTGTTAAGAAGTCTAACACAATCGCTTGTTTACCAGTGTAGGTTTTAACAGTTTGACGTGCTGATTTACGTTGTCCGTCTTGGCCGTTCAATCCTTCTCTCTTACTTGCATAATATGTTGGAATGTAGAAACTTGAGCCTTGTTTTACTTTTTCTTTTGTAATTTCATCAATGACTGTTCCTTGAAGTGCTTTTTCTAAGACGATGTTACTTAGGTTTTCTGTGTACTCTTTAACGATATTTTCAAGGAATGGGAATAATTGTCTGCTATCCTCGATAATTTTCTTCGTTAAATTTTCACTCATTGGGTTCACTTCAAACTTCTGTTCACCATCTTGGTTGAGCCTTGAATAACGTTCATTGTATCGGTATGCCTGCATAATAACAGATAATGTTTCAAATGCGCTCATATCATTTTCTTTTCCAAGAATTGTATCAAGCGCTTGTTGAATAGCAGGACTTCTCATACCATCAAGTGCTTTACCTTTTAAGGTTAAATTGATTTTTTCAAGTCCGTCCATTGCTACTTCTTGCAAGCTACGTGAACTAATTGCGTGAAGGTTCGCAAGTTCTTTAGGATTAGTAATACTTGAATCTTTTTTGTATTCTTTATAGAAATTTTCATAACGTTTTAGTGTACTTGGTGGAACGACTGTTTTATCTTCACGTTCTATCGCAAGGTATAAATCATGTAAGTGGTCTGGTAATTCACTGAAATTATCATACTGAATGATATTACGTCCACTGTTATCCTTCGCCCAACCAGTAAAGCTATTAATCGCTTTATCTCGGCCTTCACCTGCAAGTACCACACGTTTCACTAATTGGAAGTCTTTAATGTCACCATTCGCTTTTTCCATATCTTGAAATGGTATTGTGAAATCAACTAAGTCAAATACTCTACGTGCTACGAATCCTTTGACTGTTCCAGTTAATTTTTTACGAATTGGCGCATGTTTATCAACTTTCCCAACTTTGTATTCTTCACCGATCCCTTTTGAAATCTTATCGTCTTTTGGGAATTTAACTGTTCCAGAACCTCTTGTGAAGCTATCGCCTTCTGTATCCTTCGTTGCCCACTCTTTAGCATCATCAAAAGCACTTTTCAGTTCCTTGTTTCCTTCGATGAACGTATCAATGAAAGAAACTGATTGTGGTGCTAGTTGTTTCGCCCCTTCATTGTCGATAAAGTACATCTGGAATAGTTCAGCAAGACCTTCTTCTGCAACTTCTACTGGGTTTAATCCAGTTAAATCTGGGTACACTTCATTCGCTACATGTGTTAATTCTTTTTCGAGTGATTTAAACACATCGAATCCAACATTATTCACAAACGCATGACCAAGTTCATGTGCCGTTACACGTAAGTTATGAACTTCTACCCCTCTAACGTTACCAGTCTTTCTGTGCGTATCATACATCGCTCTAACTTGCGAGCCACCACGGACGTATCCTTCACGTAAAACCGTATCAAGTGCATTGGCTATTCTATCACCAATTTTCTTCGCAACCTTCGGACTAATGACATTCGTTGTACCACCATCAAGACTTGTATCTAATAAGTTTTTGATACGGTCTTTTTTACCTGCTTTTAAGTTTTTAGCTGTGTTATTTTCACCTTCTGCTTTTGTGCGTTGTTCAGCTTCTTGTTGTCTTATGCTTTCAGCATTGTGTTTACGTTTTGTTGCTTCGCCCTCTGTAATCCCTTTACGGTCTGTACGTTGGTAGTTGCGAATAAATTCCGTAACTGGCATTTGTTCTGAATTACCAGTCGTATAAATTTCGTGTTCTGTTTCATTTCCCGCACCGAATAAATCTGGATCACTAGACTTCGTAATATCTGTGATTTCTGAAACAACTACATCTGTTTTATAGTCTGGTTTATCTTCTTTAAGTTTCTGCTTATTTTTCGAAGGAACTGCACGGTAATCAATACCAGTCACCGTATAAAGTTTTCCGTCAGCTCTAAATACAGTATCAAAATTATTTGTTAATTCATGTTGTAAGGCTTCTTGACGTAAGCTAATGACATTGTTTTCAAGTTCTCTTAGCTTATCGCCCTCGGTGAAGTTTTCCGTTGCTTTCTTCTCTGATTCTTTTTTCGCAACTTCTAGTTCAGCTAACTGTTTTTCAGTGTATGGAGAATAACCTTTCTTCGCTAATGTTTCTACTGTATTTTCAAGACGTGCCATTGTTCCACGTCCTTCACTAGCAATAATATCACTAGCTTGAGTACGATTATAACCATTTACTGTACCGTCTTTTGCAATTTCACCGATTATTAAACTTTCATCAAGACCTAATGACTGATATGCGCTTTTACGTCCGTACATTACAACGTCCACACCACCAAGTTGACCAAGAACCTCTTGATAGTTTTGTTTACGTTCTTTTTTACGAATGTCTAACACTTTCTCACGTAAGGCTTCTGTACCTTCCTTACGGTCTGTAAATGTTTTTCCGTCCATCACTAAATGAAAATCATCGCCACGAGTTGATTTAGCTTTTGCTTCTAACTTTTTATCAAAAGCAAGGGTTTCTTCTAAACTAGCTTTCTTCTCTGGGTATTCAGCAATTAGTTTAATTGCTTTCCCTTTTTGCTTCGTAAACTCACGCTGTAAATCAACTAAACGTCTAATCTCTTTTTCTATTTTCATTAATTCAATCATGCTCGTGTTACCAGTTGCACTCGCTTTGATTTCAGAAAAACTCATAATCTGTTCAGCGATTTCGTCCATCGAACGAATTTCAGTACCACCAGACATTACCTGTGCGATGAATTTCGCTTTGCTTTCAAGGGTATTCCACATTAGGGCATCAAAACTTCCCTCGGTTACATAAGTCTTTATCGCAACATTTGGATTGAAGTTCCCTTGACGGATAATACGTCCCTCACGCTGTTCGATGTCGGCAGGTCGCCAAGTGGGATCAGCATGATGTAGCATTGTTAGACGTTTTTGTAAGTTCATACCAACGCCCATTTTTCCAGTTGAACCAATTAATATTCGAATTTGCCCATCATTAAATAATTGAGATAATTTTTTCTTTTGGTCTGGTTTATTGTAATCGTGGATAAAGGCGATATGGTTTTCATCTATACCAAGTTCTACCAAACGATCTTTTAGGTTTTGGTACATACTTTTGTCAAACGCACTATCGTTATTACCTTCATCATCTTCTTTTACTTTGTCACTTGCTTTTGGTACACCAATATCCATGAATACAATCTGCGTACCATTATCAAACTTAAATTCTTTCCCTTCGCCATCAACACCTACATTATCTTTTGTTGTTCGTTTGTACTCGTCAACTACTCCATTTGCAATTTCATTTAACTTGCTTCTTGGGTCACTCTCGGCTGTTCCATCAAATAAACGATAATCAAGCGCTAGTTGTTTACCTTCACCAGTTAGTTTCAGTGGATTGTCTTTAGAAGGGTCGTCAATTCCATTCGCTACAACTTCAGCACGTTTGACTATTATTTCTAAGTAAGTCCGTTGCTTTTCGTTCATAGGTGTTGTGATGGTAATACGGTCAGCATTTGGTCGTTTTAAATACGGAATATCATCAGCCATTTTTATATCAGCAATTGACTTAAAGATACGCATAAGTTCAGCTACACTTGTAAATTTAGAAAAACGAGTTTTCTCAACGAATTTTCCTGCGGTATTTAATTCAACAGAATTTACTGTTGATCCAAACATCTGCGCCCAACCATCAAAATGTTCCATACCTAGCTGTTTTAATTCATTTGGTGCAAGATAACGAAGTGTTGTAAACATTTCAGCCATACTATTTGCAATGGGTGTACCAGTTGCAAAAACAACTTTACCGTTATTCTTATTCATATAGGAAGTTTTCATATACATATCAAACGCTTGTTGGCTATTTGAATTTGGCAAACCACCAATGCTTCCTAGTTTTGTATGGTATTGCAAATTCTTATAGCTGTGTGCTTCATCGACAAATAAAGCATCAACGCCTAATTCTTCAAATGAAATCCCTAAATCTTTTTTATCTTTCTGCATTAAGGTTTCAATCTTTGCTTCATGCTTTTCAATCACTTTTTGAATTTCTTTTACTGTTGGCGACTTCCCATCTTCACTTTGTACGCTTTCAAGGAACGAACGTAATTTTGAAATTTCAGAATGAAGAAACTCTTGTTCATTCTCTGGGTTCAGTCCAAGTCGTTTAAAACTTTCGTAACTCATAATGACTACATCATAGTCACCATATTTTACATCAGCTAATGAACGGAAACGTAAAGCACGGTTCTTTTCAACTTCCATTTCGTACTGTTCATCGCTCCACTTAGCATTACGAGTAATTGTGATCCCTGCAATATCCTTTTCTGTTTTCCCAGTCCCAATGACTTTGATTTTAGCGTTCGGATACGAATGTTGGAATTCCCTTGCGTGCTGTTCCATCATAAAAGTAGGAACAACCATCATTGGTTTTTTGATAATTCCTAGTCGTCTACCTTCCATGATTGAAACTTGCATTTCTAAACTTTTTCCCGCACCCACAACATGTGCCAGTAACGTATTTGCTGAACGTAATATACGCATAACCGCATCTTTTTGGTGCTTGTATAACTTATAAACTGGGTTTAGGTTCGGAATTTCAACTGGGTTTTCATCAGTTCCATACATTCTCTCGCCATCGTATGTTCTTGGAACAACACTTGTGAATGAATCATTATAGAGTTTCGTTAAATTTTCATTTACATCTGGTTCACCAATGACGAATTGTTTTAATTCATTCTGCAACTGTTCAACCACACGGTTAGAGATATTCAAGATTTCTTCCCTTGCTTTATCTTGTTCACGCATAGGAGTATTTTCTACATCTAACGGTGGTTTTGATGATTTCATATTCATTAAATCTTCAATGACTTGGATTCCAGTTTTTCCATACTTCGCATACTTGTGGCTAATCGCAAATGTTTCATTATTATGATGAGAACGTCCAGTTGTCGATTTTAACCCCCACGTTGCTGTATCAAAGTTATGTGTGACTGTTACATTACTTAAACCAAGCGTTTTTTCAATGAATCGTTTGTAAACTTCTTTTGGAATCCACCCTTGTCCAAAACGAATGTCGTCAGCAATTTGTTCCATTGTTAATTGTGACGGAAGAACCTTTTCAAGTTCTGCAATATTACGGTTTAATCCATTCGCTTTTGCTACTGCTAATTTTTTAGCGATATTTCCACTTAAATACTCATCGTCCGTTACATACGCTTTTTCTTGTGGGTCATAGTAAATGTGACCATCTTTTTCAAGTTCTGCGATTGTATCGTCTTTTGATTTACCAAGTAAGTCGGAAACTAATTGAAGGTCTAACTCACCACGATGAACAAGTGATAAATTAAGCGCTTCTTTTACATTACCTTTTGTATCCATTACAACATCTGGAAATGTTTGACGCGCCTTGAATAAATCAACTTTTGCCCACTTCTTACCATCTCGTTTTTCAAGTGAACGAAGCATAGCAACTGTATGAACATCTTTTTCAAATGGTGTGAGTACCCCTTGTTTATTCATTTCACCGTGGGTTTTCACAAAATCATCATACATTTTATTTAACGCTTCACGTTCTTTTACCATATCTTCTGACGGAATGGCTTTGTTTTCTTCTTTTGCCATTAAGTCTAAGTAAGATTGGCGAACCTTTAATGAATCTCTTAATACTGGAACGTGTTCTTTTGCTACTTTATATGGAATCCATTGACCATATGTGTACTGGAAGAATACACCACCACGCTCATGAATTGCCCCTTCATGTTGGCCGATTGTTTCTTTTGCCCAGTCCTCACTTACAGCGTTATTCACTTTTACTGGCACATCACTTACCGCATTACCGTGAATAAAACGATTTTCAAAAATCTTTTTAATCGTTTCAAAAGCCTTTTTGAACTTTTCTTCGAATCCATCATTCGTAAACACTAGTTCGTCATGGTAGCGAGTACCTTCTTTCATTCCCCCTGCAAGTTGCTCTGGGTTTGCAATGAAGTATTCATTTAATTTACTGCGACTTCTACCGTCATAGCTGACATTTTCTGCGATACGTGAAGATGTGTGATTACTACCTTGTACTTTTTTACGGAAAAATAAAATATCCGTTGCAACATTTGTGCCTGCGTGTTTAAATGCTCCTTGCGGTAAACGGATCGCTTCAAAAAAGTCTGTATTCGCTTCAATATATCCACGAACTTGTTGACTTTGCCATTCCTTCCCATCAAGTGAGCTAGTCGAAGTGATTAATAAACCAATACCACCTTCTTTTAAAAGGTCTAGGTTCTTCACTAGGAAGTAATCATGCACGTTATGTGTCGCATAAGTCATTAAAACTCCGTTATGGTCTAATTTCCCTTTTGGTAGACGGTTGCCTTCTTCGTCTTTTTTCTGACCTTTCGTTTTGTCCGTGTAAGTTAAATCATTTACTTTCTTATCAACGAACGGAACATTACCAATAACAACATCAAAGCTACCTTCGGTTGCGCTAAAATTTTGGAATCCCATATGATGATGGGTTTGGTTCGGATACAGTGCCTTTGTAATTCGGTGCGATAAATCATTCAGTTCAACTGTTGTGAATTTATGTTTCCCTTTTACTTCATCAACTGGGAACGCTCCAACAAACATACCGTTACCAACTGAACTTTCTAAGATTTTTCCACCATCAAAGCCTGCTCCAAGTAATACATCATACATTTGACTAGCGATTTCGTGACTTGTGTAAAAACTTGTTAAGACTGTATCACGCATACCTTCCCACTCTTGCTGTGTAATCAATCCACTTTCTACGTGTGACTGTAATTCAGCATATTGTGGTTTTGATCGGTCAAAATATTCTGGTAAACCGCCCCAACCTTGATATTTAGCTAGAGTATCTAATTCCTCTGCTGTACCAAAACGGTCTTCACGTTCTAACATTTTAAGAACGTTAATTGCTTTTATGTTGTTCTCAAAACGTTTTTTTGCATTTGGTTCAAAAATATCCTCTGTAATTACATGGTCTAACGGAACAATTCGCTCATGAGGGATTCCATTATTTGACGGTGACGTGATAGTATCTCCTGCTGATCCATTCGGTTGTTTTGTCCCTTGATTGGATTCTGTACTAGGCTTGCTGTCATTTGTTCGTTTACTGCCGTCATTAGGTCTTTCTCCGTCTTTTCCAGAAACAGTTTCAGTTGGTTTGTTTGTTTCAGTTCCTTGTACTGGTTCGGTTGGCGTTCCATTAGGTAGCTTTCCAGTTCCGTTAATGTTGGAAACATTCTTTTCACCCTCTTTATTTAATCTTTCGAGCGCTTTAGCAATAACTAGTTTTGATGAACGGTCATTAAACATTTGGTCTAAGACTTTCATTTCACCATCACGATTATTTTCCATCGCATCATTCATACGGTCTACTACCCAGTCTGTGATATGTCTATTGAATATCATTGACAAGTTATTTACTGAATCATTTGGGTTTTCTTTAACATATGTTTGGAAGTTAGGAAAGTTTGCTAATTTCTCTGCAAAGTGATTTACACCGTCAGTAAATTTTTCAAGACTTGCTTCTCCGCTTCCCAAATCGGTATTCCCTTTGCCAGTAACGTCTGCATTTCCTTGTTCATTTCCTTTTGTTTCTGTATCGCTAGGGTTTGGAGTTGATGAAGGCTCATCTCCTTGTACTTCATTGGTTGTGTTCTCTCTAGGTGTTGGAGAAACATCAGTCCGTACCTCGTTAGCATTGTTTTTCACCTCTTGACCAAGCATTTCTTTTGCTGAATCTAATTCTTGTTGCCTTGCAAAATTAACTGTATTATAAAAATCCTCTAAATTAAAGAAACCATGCTTTTGAACGAAACTCTGTGCAGATGGAATACCGTATGCTACATCTCTTAATTCTTGCAATTTCGAACCTTCCATTGCATATTCCATGTTCATGTAATCATTTACATCAGCTACACTAAAGATATGCTTCATTTTCTTTCCATTAATATCTTCATTGCGATATGGCATACCTAACAATTCGCCTTTAATTGGGAATATCCATTCTTGCTTAGGTTCTTGCCGTCCGAAACGCTCCATTGGTGTGAATTTAACAGTTGCAGATTTTTTATTTTCACTGTATGCCATTTCTGGGAATCCACTACCATCAACGCTATCTTCATCTAATTCAGCTTGTTTAAAATCTTCGAATTTATTATATCGTTCAGCAGTATCAACAAATGTTTTTAGTTGTGGTTTTTTAAGTGCTTCAACTTTTTCTTTTAAAATTTCAGAAGGAGGAACTACATCGTCCTTATTCCAAAATTGCATTGCGCCATGACTTTCCATTCCCGAAACTGTCAATCCTGCGGGTGCTAATACTCTTAACATTTCACCTTCTTTATAATCTGTTTCGAGTACCCCAGTAACATTACTTATCTTGTTTTTTACAAATGCACCTTTTTTAAATTCAGTTTCATTTTTTGTGACCGTTTCTGACCCTTGACTTTCATTTACACGTCCATTATCTTGCTGTGTAGTTTCATTATAAGTAGGAAGTTTTTTATTAATACGGTCAAGTGCTTTTTGCATACTAATTGTAATGCCATTTGGACGGTTACGTTCATATGTTACTTTACCAATATGTGCAGACTTACGTTTGAATCTTTGGTCTGTTATTAATCGTTCTAGTTCATGTGGTAAACGGCCATCGAATGTATAACGAATAATTTTACCATCTTTTTCAAGTTTTCCTTCTTTTGCAAATGGAATTTGAGCGTATCTTTCTGCTTCACTTAGATTTATGTCGTTCATGATCTCATTCATACGTGCAGTGTGTTCAGATAACGTATTGATATTGTCATTTATTTGTTTTTCGTCTTGCGCTTTTTTATCTTTCTTAGCTTGTTCTTCTTGACGTTTTTCTTCTTCTTTTTGTGCTTGTTCTTCTGCAATTTTACGATTTTCTTCTTCTGTTGCTTGACGTTCTGCTTCTTTCATACGGTTAAAATCTTCCGCATGTGCAGGGTCTTCCGTTGGTGCATTTTCCCCTAAAATTTGATTACGGATATTGTCAATTTCATGGGTAGTTAAACTCATTTCTTCCCACATTAATTTCTCTTGAATGTTATTGGTAGACAGATAAGGGTCTTTTTCTAACATATCCTTAACAGCATTATATTCTTCTGAATGGTTCGTTTGAACTTCTTGTCCACCATCAATAAAATCTTTTGTCATTTCAATTACATCATGGTTCGTTTCTGTGTAACGGTCTGGATAGTTTTCTACTAATTTTTGTTTCATTTCATCTATGTTCATATCAAACATATTGTAAACGTCCCAACCGTGCTGTGTATCTTCTAATACAACAGCTACATGACGATCCATTTTCCGTATCTTATTAACAAGAGATTTTCTTTCTTTCTTACTTAATGCTTGATAACGGTCATATTCCATTAAATGATGATAAATATGTTCGTCCTCTGGACTAATATCTTCTGCTTTACTGCGTTCTTTTTCTGCATACGCTTCTTGTCGTTTTTGATTTTCTTCTTCTTGTTTACGTTGTTTTTCTTTTTCAGTTGCTTTATCTTCTTTGTTTTGTTCAACTTGCTTTTTAAAATTATCTAAATGGGTTTGAAGTCCTTGATTAAACTCGATACCATTCGCTTCTGCAAATGCTTTTAGTTCTTCAAGTTTTTTCATTCGGTGCTGTGGTGTACGTTTGCCCATTGTGAAAAATTCTTTCTTCATTTCATCAAACTGTGCTTGTGCGCCTTTTTCAGACGTGCGACCAGTTTCGGCTACTTTTCCAGTGCCTTTTTTATGTTGCCATTCATATAAACGTGATGTTGGAACAACATGTGTACCAATTTTTCCTCCTGCATCAACCGTGATGTAATGTCCACTTGGATCACGTTCGATTACCGTACCTCTTGTTGAATAACCGTCATTTAAAACTTTTGAAGCATTGCGTATTGGTTCTCCTTCTTCATCAAGTGAATCAGTCGTATACGATTTCCCTTTAAAATCGTGAATAACTCGCCAACCTACTGTATCCCCTACATGATATGGGTGGTCAATCATTTGTGGTTCGTGGCCGAAACTATCGAAAACTTGTTTCAATTCTTCATGGTTATCCATTTGTTCAATTGGAATACTGTAAGTTTGATGATTATTTGAATTATGGTCATGCACATGAACTGATTTTTGCGCTTCAAATGGTCTTGTAGGGTCAATATGAAAATCCTTATCTACCTTAAATGGTATGCCATTTTTTGAAACTATTTGACCTTTAATAAAGAACGGTGAATCTACTGTTGGTTCATTTACTGGTTGTTGCTCTTGAACTGGTTGATGAACTTCTTGTACTGGCACATCATGGATTGGTGCATTTGCTAATACTTCTGCATGGTTCAATTGTTCACCAAAATAAGCATTGTTAATTCGGTTTACGTCACGGTTTGTACGTGCTGTGTCCATTTCGTTTATATAATCATGTTGGTCTTGTGGTGATAACTGTGAAAAGAATGGATACAGTGCATCTTCTGTATGGTGAAGTGGATCATCATTTAATTCTGGTTTCATAAATTTTTGAACTAAATCACTTGCACCTTCTACATGATTAACGTTATTTGGATTACGAAGAATCGCATGTGTTGGAATTTCTTGTGTTGCACCAGTTTTTGTATTTTTAACTGTTGTTTTATCAAGGTTCGGACTATATCCCATTACTTCTAACTGATTTTTACCAGTCGTTACGGTACTTCCAACTGGAATCAATTGGTCAAGAATGTTCTGTTTATCGTAATGGAATGGGTCGCTATGATGTGGTTGAACTTGTTCTTGAACTGGTTCTTCATTTGGAATATGGAATCCCATTTCGCCTACTTGCCCATTATCAATTACCGGACTTTGAACTGGATTATCAAGTACCGTTGCTTCTGGTAGAGAAGCCTGTGGGTGTTCAACTTGTGAACGACCAATTTGGAATTCTGTTCCTAGTGCATTTTGAACAACTAACATAGAAGGGTCTTTTGAATCGACTACTGTTAGTGGAATCCCTTTATCTTTCCAGATAACTGTATCGCCATTCTCTACGATTGTACCGACTGGTTTTCGTGTTGAGTATTGTTGTTCCTCTGCTTTTTGATTCATTTCTTCTTTAATTTTTAAGTCATTAATATAATCATGCGTTGCATTTGTGATAACGTCCTCGCCACCATTTTGAACTAAGTCCTCGTAAGCGAAGTCATGCGCTTGTTCTTCTGTCATGCCTTGATTTAAACCGTGTTGTTTTGCGGTATCGAAACGTCTTTTTTGTTCATCTGATAAATTACTTTGTACTTTTTCATCAACATGGGTTAATATGTCATGCGCTGTATGAACACCAGTCGTAGCACCACCCATTAATGCACCAAGCATACCTGCTTCAATGGTTGATGGGTCAGTCCATGAGAACGGATCACCTAACGCATTAGCTGAAATTCTATTTTGGTTTGCTTCTTGTATACCTTCGGTAGCTGAACCACCTGCTGTTTTTAAAGTAACTGCGCCAACCTTACCAACTTTATCAAAGATTTTACTCGTTATAGGAAGATGACCAAAACCAAGTTGCCCTGCATCGAGTAACGTATTTGTTATCAGATTGTCACGGAAGTCTTTTCCATATGCTTCTGTTGGATTAAGTCCACGTTGTTCTGCTTGGTTATAAACACTTCCTGCTTCTTGCATAGAATCTTCCGTGGCCATTACTAAACCACTCGCAAGATGATTAGTAAGAATCCCTGCAAGACCTTGTAGTTTATTAATTTTTGATAATCCCCCAAGTAATGCTGAACCAGTCGCATAACTAAGCGCAACGTTTGGTACGATTTCACCACCACGGTCAATTAAGTAATCTGGGTTCATTAAGTCTTTCATTTGGAACTGGTGATTATTAAATTTATCCAGTCCTTGAAAGCCTTTCATATTGTCATACGCATAGTCAGTGACACTTTTACCCATATCGTGAACTGTTTGGCTACCCATTTTATCTCCGAGGTATTTAAGTGTACCACCAATACCATCGCCTAGCATTTGGTCTGTTCCTCGTGTCCAACTTGCACCTAAACGTTCAATTGGACTTCGGTTTTCGGCTTTATCTGGTATAAGAATACCTCTTGCAAGGTCATATCCTGTTTTTAGATAACTTAGTGGGGTTTGTGGCAAGATGTCATTCGCCACTGAACCAACTGATTTCACACCAGAATATATTTCAGAACCGACTGATTTCCCAATATCCCCTAATGCTTTCATGTAGCCCCCAACTTCATCTGTAAGGGTTGCATACGGCTTGTAGCCTTGTTGATAGCTAGATGGGTCACTTGGGACATTGGTATTCCCACTTTTGCTAGATGGTTCATCAAACAATTGGCGCATTTTATTTTCATAATGCTGTTGTTGTAAATCTTTTGCTTGTTGTTGGTATTGCTGTTGTTCTTTAATTCGTTGCCCTGCTTCATAAACATCATTGGCGTTTTGTCTTGCTTGTTCATGCGCTTGATTTTCAGCTTGAATTTGCGCTTCTTTCACTCGTTGCCCTGCTTCATAAACGTCATTGCTGTTTTGCCGTGCTTGTTCATGTGCTTTACTTTCATCTACAAGATCAGAAAACGGCATTTTAATGTTGTCTAAATTAATGTTATCCAAACTGCTTCGTTGTTCTTGGAGTTTCTTTTTCCAATAATCACTGTATTTTCCCATGTTCCACTTCCTTTCTGCTCACTAGAGCATACGAAAAAAGAGTAGGGATAACCCCCACTCTCTTAGTACCATTTATTTTTATCCCAGAACGCTAAGGCTTTCTCAACTGAACCGTATCGTTCGGTTGCGTATTTATATGCTAAAACAATTTGGTCTACTGGATCGTTGTAATTTAAGTTAGGATACTTTTTCGCATAAGTTTTTACTGTGCCGTTTAGGAACTGAGCATATCCATGAGCCGTACTGCTTGGATTCTTCGAATTGGCATTTAAGCCACTTTCCCTAGCAATTAACTCTGTTAGGTTTTGTGCTTCGGAAGATGGCACACCTTTATTAACAGCTTGTGATAAATGACCATTGAACGTTTGTAAGTTCTTGCTGTTACTAAATTGCGGTGTTTTCCAGTAATTATTATACGTTCCAGTATTATTCGTTATCATCTCACCCTTTACTTGTGTATTTGGTGCTACTTTCCCCCAGTGTTCCACGGTGGAGCTGTTGAACTTGATGAAGTAGTACCAGTGCCGTAAAGTAACTTATCTAAGCCGAGTGTTTTAACAACTTTTCCAATATCAACGCCTTGTTTTGCCCATTCTTCTGCATGTTTACCAAATTCTTCTGCAATTTGGGATTTAGTTGCGTTTCTCGACATAAACCCTGCAATAACTTTTTGCGTTGCTTGTTCACGCATTTGTTTTTGTTGAGCCGTTCCACCGTTTTTAAGTTCAGCTTGCATTTGATTTTGTAGTAATTTTGCGTTTTCAACATCAATTTTCAACTTATCAATGCTGTAATTTTTCTTGTTTAAATCTCTTTCGATTGCTAGTTTTTCTTTATCAATCGTGAAAGCATTGTTATTAAGCGTTTGAGTATTTTTGTTTTTCTCTCTTTCAATTGCATTTTTCTCTTTATCAATCGCAAAATTATTTGATGTAACTGTTTTTGTATTTTGAATATCAGCATTTTGCTTAATTGCGCTTTGTGTTGTTACACCAGTTTTATTCATATTGATAGCCATTTGGCCTACCTTCGTACCAGTGTTGAATAGTTTGGTTGCATCTACACCTAATGAACCTAATTGATTTTGTAAAGTTCTGAATCTATTTAGTTCAGAAGCACTCATGCTACCTTTACTATCTGCTTGCGTTTTTAATTGCATCATCTGGTCAACAATTGGTTGAATACGAGGGTCGATGTATTTACCAGTCATATCTGCCACTGTCTTCGCATTTGCAAGCGATTGTTGTGAACCAGTTAATGTTGGGTTCAACTTACTTGTATTTAGCATACTGTCATACATGTTTGTTGTTTTACCAATTGGATCAATATTATATCCACGAGAAGCTAGGAACTGTTGAATCGAAGTAGCTTTTTGACTAGCTAACGCTCTAGCTTTAGGGTCTGTACTTGCTTCAATGATTTGTTTTTGTTTATACAACTCATCTAAGTAAGGTCTTGCTTCTGCTGAAATGTAGTTTCCAGTTAAGTCGCCCTCTTTCATAGCGAACTCTTTATCCCAGTGTTGTTGACTATCTGTTGTATTGATATTCCAACGTCTAGTATCTTCCATTGTTTTCATTAAATCCATGATGTTATTGAAACTGTTATTCGTGTTACCTTGATTCATCGTGTTGTATTGTTGTAAGTTTTGGAATCCTTGTTGCAATCGGTTTTGATACATTTCTTCTGCGCCTGCTTGTTTTTCAGCTTCCAGACGGTTCATGCTATCAGTGATCGCATTATTCTGTACGTTTTGGTTGTTGTAAATATCAGCCATCGCATTTTGACGGTTCATTGCAAGCCTTAAATTTTGGTCGTCTGCAATACCACCATTTATACCGTTATCAGTCTGATTTTGCGCTTGTTGTAACCCTTGAAGAAAATAATTATGGTCTAGGTTATTAACTGAACTATTTACGCCTGCTTCAATTTGGCGAAGTTGGTTGTTATATCCATCTTCTTTCGCTTTACGAAGAACTTCTGCTTGCTGTAAAGCATAGTCCTTTGAATAATCAATACCGATTTTTTGACCCATTTCTTGGATCGTTGGCATTTTCTGTTGTTGCTGTGCCATTTGCAACGCCATTGCCATTAATGGATTCATCTGCGATTGTTGTTGTATTGGATTTGGCATTTGCCCCATATTTGGCATTTGACCCATTGGCGGTTGTTGTCCCATATTTGGCATTTGGTTCATTGGTGGACGTTGCCCCATGCCCATGTTTGGTTGCTGAAATGGATTTGGCTGAACTGGTGGGCGCATTTGCCCATTGTTTGGCATTTGCCCCATATTCGGCATTGGTTGAAACGGATTAGGCATAACTTGAGGGCGCATTTGCCCCATGTTAGGCATTTGTCCCATGCTTGGATTTAACGGTAATACTTGAGGGCGCATTTGCGCCCCTTGTTGCATAGGATTAAACGGTAACATTTGAGGTTGCATTTGCGCCCCTTGTAGCTTATTAGGTAGTGGCGTTGGCATTACCATGTAATTTCCCCCTTACTTACATAAACGGATTGTACTGTGTAGTTGCTTGTCCCATTTGTGTTTGATATTGTTGAAGCGCTTTATAATAATTCATCATTTGTTCCATTTGGCTGTATTTTGACTGTAAATCAGTAAATTGTTGTTGCCACTGTGTTTGTTGTTGTTGCCACTGTTGTTGCTGTGCAAGATAATTCGGGTCTTGTTGGTAATTCATTTGTTGTTGTTGTTGCGGTTGGTATTGTTGGAACATATTTTGCACTTGTTGTAACAGTGAATTGTTATTATTTTGCATCATTTGGCTATAATCAAAAACACTTTGCGGTTGTTGGTACATCGAACCGAAAGGATCACCAGTTTGATAACCGCCATAACCCCCTTGACCACCGTACATATCCATTTGTGGTTGACCACCGTAATTAGGATAATTTGTTACTTGCGGTTGACCACCGTAGTAAGGATAATTTGTTACTTGCGGTTGTTGATTTGGATTGTAATTCCCCATATCCATCTGCGGATTCGGATTGTAAGGCATTGTTTGATACCCGCCATTTGGGTTTGATGGCTGAGTAGGGTTATACGGCATAGTCTGTTTGCCCCCTTGCGCCATATCTTGTGTCATAGGCGGTTTTGCTTGTGTCACTGGTGCTTGCACTGGCGGTTTCGCTTGTGTTACTGGTGGTTTTGCTTGTGTTACTGGCGCTTGCGTTACTGGTGGTTTCGCTTGTTGTGTCACTGGTGGTTTCGCTTGTGTTTGTGGTGGCTTATTGATATACCCCATTAACTGTTGATTTTGCTGTGCTGAACCAGTGTAATTAGCTATTCCATACTGACCTGCAAGTTTTGAACGATTATTATAACTGCTATCCATACCTTTTGATTTCATTAAATCGACAACTGATGAACCAGTGTTTAATGCCATAAAAGTCACCTTCTTTTTTAAATTTTCTAACTTTATATTTAAAGTACCGTTTCAAAACGTATTAAAACTGGCAATCTTAGACGATCTGAAACTCGTAAGTAATTTTTAATGTATTCCCCACTGTTTTTGTAACTGGTTGCGGGAGTAGGATTCGTGAAGTAAGTGGCTGTAATCTATGCGAAACCCATGTGTAAGTTGCATTTGGGAATACAGCATCATAAAACGTAATCCATGTACCACCATTATTTTTTGCGCCACAATTAAAAAAATGATAATCTCCGTATATAGGGTCAATAACTAGCCCATCAACTCCATAATTACCACCATGATTTTCAGAAAACACATAGCTTTTTGCTATAAAACTGAAATTATTATCAAGGTCGTATAAATGGATTCCAAAGTTTCCACTACCTATTCCAATTAGTAACGCTCTCTTTTTTAAATCAACACCTATTAATTTTGGGTGATAAAGAGTGGTAGTGTTGGAAGGATCATAATTACAGTTTAATGTTAATTTCGATGGTGTTGGTGAATACAAATGCGAACTGACAAGAGGATAACTTCCTACTAAATTAAAAGATTTATCAAACTTTAAAATACATGCTTCGCATAAATGAGAATTTGCAGTAGGTTTGGAAGTATCTATTGTAGTAAGAATATAGTGATAGTTTAAATCTGAACTAATTTCAATTTTATACCCTCTTACAGTTCCGTTTGCATATGACGTTCCACCTTCCGCAGTAAATACATTATTTATTAAATAATTAAAATTCGGTAATTTGGAAGTCATATCAATAACTTGAACACTACCATCTGCCTTGCTGATTTTAACCATTTTCCCTTTCCCTAATGTTGGAAATGCCGAAGGTGAGTTTTTCATATAAATTACTGGAAAAGTATATAAATACCCTTCATCTTCTCCGTAGGGAGTATTCAAAGCGTATAGATTACTTGAACCCATATCAATTGCACAATTATTAAAAGCCATAACGCTTGTATCAACTACTCTTGCTAACGTTAATTGGATTGGGTAGGCTGTACTTGGTTGACTGTAATTATAAAAAGCCATTTTAACTGGTGACGTAGCTGTTAATTGGTATCTTAGTGTATCTCCATAAAAAACAATTAATTGATTAGAATACATACTTTGAACCATACCGTAAATTGATTTTCCTTCTAATCCAGTTGGCGCTCCATAACGACTATCATTTGAAGCCATTAGTATTCTTGATTTTTCTTGTGGCTGAGGGTATTGCAGTCCTTGTGTATCACCAAAAGTAAAGCCTATACTTTGAAATATTCCATTTGCACAGTTTGTTGGAAAATCGAAAACGTGTTTCGCATAACGAAAAGCAGTTGTACTTTCTGCTTCATTGTATGTTCCATAAAGTGCTGTCGGTGAAGCATTTTTAAATCGGTCTTGTGTACCTACAACAAATCCTTTCATAATATATTCTTTAGAAGGATTTTCGGGTGAATTATCTGTTGTTAAATATACATTCTTAAAAATATCAGCAGTTAAAACCGTTCCACTAGCAGGGTTTAAAAGAGGATCACCGTTTACATTCTTTGAATTTTTACCTATATATTGAAAAATCTGTCCTGCTTGTGATTCTATATAATTATTAAATAAATTTGGAGAAATAAAATTTTCTCCTTTCACTTCCTCGACTTTTTTTCCAGTTGCTTCGTCGAAAATTTCAACTGTCACTTTCCCAATTACATTACTTTCTTCTTTGTATTTTGTAACTTCTTCGTATTCTAATGTTTCTAGGTTACGATATGACGCTTTTGTTTCTCTCATATTTATCCCCCTAGCTTAATAACCAGTTTAGTAAATTTTGTACGATAGTCTTTCCGTTTGTTGTTAATTGGATAGCGTTTAAATAACCGAAAACAGCTATTTTTTTAGGATAGGTAGTGCTATTCGCTAATAAAGTGTTTTCAGAAATAATAGAAGCACCTACTCGATTAACAGAAGTAGTCACTCCAAAATTACCTCGTATTATTAAATTATCAACATAACCACAATCATCACCTTTTGATGCTGAAACGTCTTTACTGTATTGAAATGTGATTGTATAAGTTCCTGTTGGATATGTTTTACTAAAATTCGCATAACTGTTACTAGTTCCACTTGTTTTCACTTCTTCAACACCGTTTACAATAAACTTAAAATAATCAGGACTTTCTGATGATGCCATATAATCAAATGCAATTGTAACTGGACTTACTGAAAAGACAGTAGTTGTCATTTTTGTTGTTTGACTATCTAAGATAGTAGGGTTCGTTAAGGCTCTCCCTCCGAACCTTCCTTTTCCTATCGCTGAACTTCCCCATGTCCCACCAGTAAATGTCCATGTTAAAGTGTTTGATATACCATTCTCAAAATCTTCGAGCAAATCAGTAGGAGTAACAACTGCTATTGAATCAGTATAAAGTAACGGTGTTCCAATTAACGTTCCATTCACACACGTTATTACAGGATAAGCTAAGTTCAAAACACTAACATCTCCACCAGTTGAAATGTTTCCAGTAATAGATTGTGATGAACTTGATTTCACATTTCCAATATATTCATTTACAGCATCAATAGTAGATAAACCGAATGTTTTATACGCTGTGTTTGTAGGATAAAATTTTACATCATCAGCCCCAAACAACAAAGGTTTATTACTTGTTTTGATTAAAGTCACTAAATTAGGGTAACTTTTGAATAAGTTTGTTGCATTACATAAGATAATTAAATCTGCTTTCGTTATCTTATTACTTAAATCAGAATCAAAAAGAGTAGATTGGAGTACAGCATACCCCAAATTTAAAACAACCCCTGCAACTGCACTAGAATATTGGTCACTTAAGTTATCACAAATGATTAACACCCTTTTATTCACAAAAAGAGGTGGTATACTTCCGCCAGTTACGATACCAGTTCCAGTGTAGGAAAGGGTATCAACTGGTAGTCGAAAAGGAAATGCTTTACTGATACTATCAAACGCAATTATATCCCCTAGATTAAATTTTAGTGCCATTTGCGATTGATCCCCCATAATAGCAGGAATTAACGCAATTAAATCTTGAAAACTCATACCAATTGTTACATTAATGCCTTTTACAACTAAATTATCGACTAACGTTTGTTTAATCGTTTGTAATTTTGCTTGTAATTGCGTAAAAGTATCACTAGCTTGTGCAGGCGTGCCAATAACACTCGCTAGTTGAGATTTTCCGTTATTGGCAAGCTGAAAAAGTTCATTTAAAGCCGATACAAGGTCATTTTTTGCGCTCGTTTGCAATTGTGCTGTGTTCCCTACCTTGCTATTTACTTCATTTAAAGCGCTTGTTACGTTGTTTTTTGCAGATGTATTTAAGGAGTTTAGGTCGCCTATCCTAGTGTCTTGACCATTAAAACTCACCCATTTACTAAATTGATCTCGTATTTTAAGAATTCCACTTGACGTGTCATACCATATTTTAAATTGACCAAGTGGTTCTTGTGAGCCAATGAAAACCTCATTCCCTTGACCACCGCCACCAAGTTGACCATTTTTAATTAAGTTTTCAATGTATACAATTCGTTCATCATTATCATTATTTGCTATACGAACTAATTCATTTTCTTGATTGTACTTATAGGCTGTAACTACATCGCCATCTTTCCAGTCATAAAAAGCACTTTTAGGTATATTTGCCATACTTCCACCTACTTCCCACGGTTATTTTGCGACACATCAAACTCAAAGCCGAACCCAAGAAGTCCGAATGGTTTGTTTTCAATATGAAGTAACGTGAATTTTACACGAGTACATTCCCCTTGAACTCGCATGAATTTTGTACTTACATCATTCACCCCGAAACTAGAACGACCAAGTAACCATTGTCCGAGAATGGTATTTTGTTCTTCCGTTAAAATATTTGGTTCTAGTATCACGTCACCGTGATTGTTAGTTGCAGGGACTAAGATTAAATTAGGTTTTTGTCCACTGGTTTGAACGATTTTACCATCAATAATTTGCACGTCAGTTCGTTCTGGGTTCACAACAACTACACGATCAGCAAAAACATATAGATTTGAATTAACACTTACCCCATAATTTCGGAACATCATGCGTAATTGTTTTAACTTCTTTTGTAAGTAAGGTGTACCGAGGTCATATTCTTTCGTTTCAATACGGTCTTCATAGACATATCCATCATCATCAAATATCGTAGGGTCAAATACATATACATCACCAGTTTTTTTACTTTGGCCATAAAGAGTACCCCCAATGTCATATGCGTTTGTGAAGTCGAGTTTAGTAGATGTATCAATGACCCATGCCACATTTTGCTCGACATAACAACGAAGCCTTGTTTCACGGTCTGGATAAATTAGATGATACTTATGGTCATGCACAACGCCTACTGCATTTTTATCTTTATAAACTAAGTTTGAAATTTTCAGGTCAATTCGGCTGACGTTTGCACGTTCTTCCGTTGTACCAACTGATTCTAAGATGTTGATTCCATCTTTTGCTAAAAAGATTAGTTGGTTCTGGAAAACTTGTGCTGAATAAGGCGCAATACAACCAACGGTGGAGTTTAGAACAATTCGTGTAAAATCACTTGGACTTTTTCCGTAAACTGCTTGAATTGTTGTTTCCGTAAAGGCAACTAACATATCACGGTAACGAACAAGCGCTGTCAATGGTTCGATATTTCGTGTATCAAACTGAAGCGTATTTGGTACTGGAAAGTAATCTGTTTTCTTTAGGTCTGATACATACATCATAGAGTTATTTGTATCATCACCATAAACGATAATTCGTTCCCAGTGTAAAATGATTCTCGTACAGTTATTAATCGCTGACGTATCAATCGTCTGGTTTTTATTATCTGCATACACGGTGTATTTCGGAACGATAAACCGTGCTGTTGTATTCGTGTTGCTTGCATCACGCACATAACAATCAAACTCATAATCTCCAGTTGATGTTGGTGTGAACGTAAATGTTTTATTTGCAGACCAGTCTTGAACCGTTTTAAAATCAGCTTCTCCAACTTTTCGATTAGCAAATTTGTATTCCACATTTACCATACTAGATGGCTTACTGATATAGATTTTTAGGTCAGTTGGCGTGTTGATAATCCCTTGACGTAAAGTAGATGTTACTCCTTCAATTCGAAGGGCGCTTGCTACACCATCTTGAATATAATTATTCGGATCATCTGCAAGTCCGTTCGTTCCAACATAGAGAACTTCAAGAGGTGTAGGAGTATAGGGTGTTATAACTTTCGCTACTGCCCCATCAAATTCAACTAGCTTCGTGCCAGTGGCGATAATTAACTTATTTTTATACTGAATCGCTTCGATTGGTCGTTTTGTTTGGAATCCACTTGGTAAATTTACGATTGGAATAAGTGTACTTTCAACTTCATAATTCAGTTCTAGGTTATTTCCATATAAAAATGCTTGAACATCATTACTAGATGGATTATACGTCCAGTTTGTTTCACTATCTGCAAGAGAAAATTCAAACTCTTTCGAACTAACAAGTGAAACTTGTTTTGCTTTTGAAATTCCAACAACAACTTGATATGGACTATTAGCGCTATCTGTTATCGTGACATTCCCACCAACTTTAGCGTTCGGTACACTTACTTTGATAATTCTGAAACCTTTACCATTAGCATCTACACCACTTCGAGCATAAGTGTAGGTTTGAGTTTCATTCAGTGTAATGCTATCAATTGGGTCTTGATATAACTTTCCACTTACTGCTCTTATTTCAAGAGGTTTTCTTCCACGTCTAATAAGGCGAAAAAATCCTTGCCCAAAACCTTTTATTGGATTATTCCAGTATTTTTTCATTCCGTATCTACGTGATAAATCACCCGATAATCCAATGTCGATGTTATTTAAGACAGAAAATTCATTGTCTGGTAACAAATAAGCATTTGAAACTGAATTCATTCCACCGTTACTAAAATTTCCGTAATCACTGGATTGCATTATTGCCACCCCCTATAAATCTGTACGGTATTCGGACGTGTTCTACGAAGCATACGCTGACTATCATAAGACATTTCTTTTTTAATGCCTTCATACTCATTAAGATAGGTCATGCGTTGATCTTGTCCTCCTTCCCAGTTCTCGTAGTAACGGATAGCACTAAACAACGGCAAAACCCTATGATAGCGTGGCGGGAAATTCGGTTCTGTTGAAAGTGAAGGGTCTTCAGTCAAACTTGGAATCCGTTGTGGTGAGCCAAAATAATCTACACTTAACTGAAAATCTTGTTTCATTCCCTTTTGTAAAGTTAATTGGTCGCCAAAAAGTGAGTAAGATAAGCTGTCGTCCTGTGGGTAGTAATCTTTTCTTAGTGGTCTTAATGATAGGTCATATATCTTCCCATCAACTGTAACACTTACTCTTGCAATCTCAATCACATCATTTGGAATAGTAAAAGTAGTCGTTCCACTTGACGCTTGATAGGTCTTTGTTTTCGCAACAACAACTACATTCCCTAAATCTTCCAAACATTCATTAAATAAATCTATTATCTTTTGTGCATCTAGGTTTTTATCAATTAAATATTGCGTTCGAGTAATTAATTCGCTTATTTTTGCCACCCTTTTGTACCCCCCCTAACTAATCCATGAATCTTTTGCAAATGCACTTTGAAACTCTTTTGCAAAATCCACGGTAAAATTCTTTTCATCTTTCTTCTTTCGTTCTTCTGCTTTTCGTTCGCTCTCATTGATACGGTCAAATACTTTCATTCCATGAACACGAATGTCATTTCTCTTTACATACCGCAAGGTTCTTTCGTCCAGTTGTTTGTAAGGCGATGTAGCATTGTAAGTCGTTTCGCCACCATCTTTTGAATGAATTTCATAGCGCTCATTCTTTAGGTTGAACACCACAAATAGTTCTGGATCATACTCTTTTAATCTCTCTGGAATGTTATATGTGTTCGTAAACAATGGTTTTAAATGAGGTCTATCCTTTAGTAAAAAATTAATCTCGTCACGTTCTAATCTGCCAAACTTCATACCATTCAATCTCCTTTTTGTATAAAAAAAGAGGGTGAAAATGAATTCACCCCCCGTTTTTTTTGTATCTTATGATTCTGTAATTCCAGTCATTTGGAAGTTTCCTTTTGGTTTTGAACAACCAATGTCACTGTAACGTACAAGAGTTGCTTCCCAAACAGCTTGATTACTTACACGGTTAAGAACTGAACCGTCAGAATCTAACCATGACCAGTCCTCAATGTGGTAAAGTTTCCAAGTCGTTAAATCTAAGCCGTATAATGAGCCACTTGGACAATATTTATCTACTACGAAAGGAATCCCATTATAGGAAATTGCTTCGTATCCGCCTTCTAGTTTCATAACATCAGTGATACGTTTTTGTGCAAGCATTAAGTTTTGGTATGCACGTCTTACACCGTAACTTGACATTAAGAAGTTAGTTTTACCGCCTGCTTTACGCTCTGTTTCGTCAATTTGCTTTTGAATCGCAACTTCTGAAATAGAACCAACAGCCGATTGAATTTGTGGGTTGAACCACTTGTTATTTGCACGGTTGATACCGTATAACGTGTTATCTGGTGTAAATACTGCTTTCATACCAGTTAATTCAAGTCCATAAGAACCAGAAACTACTACTAAGTCAGTTGCGCCAGTTGTGATTGCGCTACCAGAGATCGTAATAGAGTTTGCTACATCATCTACTGATAAGATTTCACGAGCAGAAGTATTTACTACACCACCGCTTGTAGTGAAATCTACAATCATACCTTCTGCAAGGTACAATACATCATTTACTAGAATAGTATTTGTTGCTGTACCATTCGCTTTACATACTGTTAATGTTCCAGTTCCATCACCGAAACATTGACGAGCCATGTTGTCTTTAGCATCTGCTTGTGCATCTTCTAAATCTGCTTCAAGTAATGAAATGAACGCACCGTCTTTTGAACGAGAAGCCTTCATTGTTTTATCAGAAACTTGAATCCTAGCAAAAATGTTCTTAGTATCCCATTTAGCTTGCTTTGTTTTACGTGAGTTCGGGCTTGGTAGAATACCATCGTCTGCTCTGTTACCCACGCCACCGTTACGACCGTAACGTAAAGCCATACGAATCTCTGAACCTACAACACTTGTAGAATCACGTTCGATAACTGAAAGGATTGGGTTAGCTGTATTTAATTGGTACTGTAATCCCGGTAAATAAAATAGTTTTAGAGCTTCGCTTGCTGAAGCCATATTTAATTGAGCCATGTTTTCACTCTCCTTATAAAGTAAAATCTCATCTTAACCTCACTATAAAGTGATTAAACCCCTTAATTTACGCAATAATTGGTAAATTATAGACCTAAACTCTTACGGTATAGCTTACTTGCTTCACCAATTGAACGAGGTTTATGTTCTTGCGCTAATGGTTGACTAGCGCCACTTTGATTACTTAAAACAACTGGTGGTTGCTGTGAAACTTTCCCTTGTAAGTATTGGTCAATAATTTGTTGTTGGATTTGTGGATTATTCAGTACATATTGATTTAAAAAGTTTGGATCATTCACTAATTGTTGTGGTTGTGGTGCAGGAGCAACGGCACTACGTCCACGAGCCATTAAATAAACGTTCTCAAGTCCAATGCGTTCTGTTTCAGCTTCACCAAGTTCATTAACTAATTGTTGTACTTGCGGAATGGAATTATAGAAGTCTTGACCGTATTTATTCGCTACGCCTTGCACCTCATTTTGGTATTGACGTTCTTTAATGATTGGGTCAACACCTTTGCGCGCTTCTTCAATCGCTTGCAATTTTAAATCATTGAAAAATTCAGATGGATTTTCGTAAAACTTTTCCATCATCTTTTCATTTTGTTCTTCAACCGATAATTGTGGTTCATTAACAACTGGTTGAGCCATTTGTTGTTGAAGTTGTGCCATTTGTTGTTGCAACATTTGGTTTTGTTGCATAATCATAGCCATTTCTGGACTGAATTGTGGCTGTTGTTGTTGATAAGGCGACTGGTAAGGTTCAGTAGTTGGAGCAATTTGTGTTCCTTCTACTTCATTTGTTGTGAAAGGTTCAGTTACAACTGGTTCTTGTGGTTCAGTCGTATCAACCGTTAATGGATTTACCGCATCTGCACCTAGAAATTGGATTTCTTCATCTGGGTTGTAACCCCCACGGAATACAAAATCCTCATCTTCTGCGAATAACTGTAAATTAAGTTTTAACATCGTTTATTACCCCTTTTTTAGTTAGTTGGTTGTTTCTGTGCCATTTGTTGCTGTTGCATTTGCGCCATCATTTGTTGTTGTTGCATTTGCGCTTGATACATCTGGTGTTGCTGAACATGTTGTTCAAATATTTGAGCGATCATCTGCCCCTGCGGTGTCATTAATAATTGTTCGTAATCGGCCGATAATCGGAATTCATTGTGTTCTTCAATATGAATATCATGGTCGTCAAAAGGTTGGAACATTGGCATTTGACCTTGTTTCATCATGCGATTCTCACGTTTCGCTCTAGTTTCATGCAAGGTGTAATCATCATCAATTCCAAATTCCCAGTGACCCACTTCGATAAGTTCAAGAATCTTCTTCGCACCTTCACGACTGTAAGGGTTGGTTTCGAATTTATTGAATATTCCAGTATTAATTAAGTCGAATACCATCTGTCTACGTTGTGCAGGTGTTTCTGCAAGCGCTGAACTGTTTTCGATAATTACATCATCACTATTTAAGTCGCTTGCGTGCCACGTCATAATATCAACGTCACGTCCATAACATTGAACCATGCGTTGTTCACTTGCGAACTGACGGTATAAACGTAACCATTGTTTAGCAACTTGCACCATTGCATCTGCAATACGTGAAGCTGTCATCGAAATTCTTGTATCATCTTGTTCATTAGCGATCCCAAGAGCAACCCCAGATTTAACTCCAGAAGGCGCTTCACTGAACCTCGATAATTCAGACACACCACTCACGGCCGTAAATTCTGCAAGTAACGTTTGTGATTCACTCTCAAAAGAAGAAGGAAGTGAAGGGAATACAACTGGTTCTGGTTTCCCAACTCCACTGTTATAACGAATTCGATTAGCAGGACTGTTATTTAGTTCGCTATCATCATCTAAACTTCCAATTGGTTCGTACCACTGACCCACGGCAACTAGGTTCAAATACTCTGCTTTACGGTTACGGAGCGCATTATATCGTCTTTGAATTGGAATACAACGCTCTGCAATCGACTGACCCCAAAATACATTAGGTAATTCGATAGAAGGAATACGTACAAATGGGAAGTCACGTTTTCCGTCCTCACCATTTGCATAAGGAAGGTCGCCCGCATAGAGAACTTTATCGCTTGCAACAACGATAAATCGTCCATTAGGGTATGATTTTGATTCACGCTCGTAATATTCTTTCACGATGGCGTGATCCTTTAGTCTTTCATTCTTTGTTTTGTACCCACCTGCGTTGTAACTCATTCCAGATAGGCCAGAACTAGATTGAAGGGCAAAACTATCAACTGATTCTGAATTAACGGCTACACCATACATATCCTCAATGTCACGAATATGGTAAGCACGAGCATGAATAACCGAACGACATTCCTCTAAATTGTTTCGGTTTGAATTATCTGGGTAGATTTCGTAAGGACTAACAACACTTACTTCAATATCTCCCTCAAATATTTCAACCTCTTGTTGAGAAGGGAATAAAAATCCATCAACTTGTTGTTGTGTTGTTTGAACCATCGTTCCAAGTGAACGTCCTTTGCCACTATGCCAAACATTTTTAATAAAAGCTGTTCCGCAATGTTCTAGCCAAGTTATAACGTCACTGTATTTATCACTCATTTTCTCGTCATGCCACTTGCTAGTAAGTACCATTGTAGAAACTTTGCTTGCTTGTTCATCGCTATCTTCATTAGAAGCAGGTCGTGTTTTCATAATTGGCTTTTGTCTAGTCAATCGAGCGATCCTTGTTTCTATGATGGTAGCAATCTGGTTAAATACTTCACGTTCTTGCCACCAGTATAGCTTCGGAACTTCCTCAATCTTACGAAGCTGTGTATTAATGTTGAGGAATTGGTTTCCTTTAATCATTTCAGTATTCAATCGCCACTGTAATTCATAAGGAATACGTTCACTTTGTCTACGTCTGTATTCATTGTTGACGAAATCAGCATATTCTTCTACATAATTCAGACCTTCACCATCGAGTTTCACGTTTTGAACGTCCATTTAACTCACCCCCAGTCATCATCTTCATTGTTTAATTGATAGGCCACTGCCATTCGTTTTTCGAGAAAGTTATCAGTGGTCGCCTTCTTAGGTGAATTCACTTCTAATCGTTCCTCATTGAGCCTATTAAACAATGTTTCAATTAACTTACGATTCCGTTCTGCTTGATTCTCATACGCTTTTAAACAGTCACGATATAAAGAAATTAAGAAGCCATTAACCGATAGTAATAGCACCGTTACAACAATGATTGAAGTCGTCATTCTTCATCACTAGCTGTATCAACTATTTCATTAATCGCTTCATGGAGTTCAGCTTTATTCATGCGACTGTATCCTTTAATGTCTAGTTGTCTTGCTAACGATCTTAAATCCTCAACTGTCATTGGTTCGAGGTCTAATGTTTCACCATCATCTAACCCAACTGGAATGACAATTACATCTTCAACTGTTGGAACATTCACAATTGGAATGTGCTGTGTAATGGTCACATCTGCTAAATTGTAGTGAGCCTTAACAAATTCCAATAATTCTTCTGGTAAGTTCGTCAAAATTTCATGCGCTTCTTTTTCCGTGATGTTATATTTCTTAATTGGTGAACCATCTTCTAGTCCGATTTGGTACTTTGCTACACCACTTGAATTAAATACATCACTCGTACACCAATCGTGCGCAAGGTGTATCGTCACTAAACTTCTATAATTGCGTGTCATGATTAATCCTCCTTATTCGCTTTGTTCATGTTCCTATATGAAACACAAACAAAGAGAACGCTAGATTTTTAGGTACTAGCGTAACCCCCTCGAACACGTCCTTAACAGCATGAGGTCAACTGAGAAAGGAGTATCTACTACCCTATTAGAATTGACCGTCTAAAGGGAAACGCCACGAAATATACGTGTAGAATGGTATTTCAGTAGATATACGGCAGGACATGTGTGTTTACATTTAGTTTAAATCGTATAAACCTTCTCATTTCTGCAACTTAGCACAGGAACACTAACAACTTCTTCTTTTGTATCAACAAAATAAAAGTCATTCGTAGCGAATGGATCATACGAGATTTCACGTTTCCTTTTATCATCAACAACCTTTTGACAGTGGCGCAATGTACCTTCGGCAAACGCATGAACATTACGGCTACCAGTCTTTTTAACTCTTGCTCTTGCACCATTTTGGACACGGAACGTCACGTTATCTAGTACAATGAAATGCGAATAACCTAGCACTAACTGTGTCTTCTTATCTCTTATAGAGAAGAAGCCATTGTGTAAGTTTCGATAGACTTGAACGAGTTGGCCATGTTCTACTGTTCTATTTTCACGAGGGTAGAACATCACCAAGCCTCTTTGATAAGATAATGTTCAACAAGGTATCGTTCTTCTTGGCGATGATACCCAATGTATTTATCTAGTTCGTTCAATCCATGAACTAATGCGTAATACTCACCAATTGTTTCATCAAATTCTTTTGGATCGACACATGCTGACGTTCCTACAATTTCAAACCCATTATTAAGGGTTAGTAAAGCAACCGTTGTTTTTTCGCCCATTTTTTTAAATTCTGTTGTATTAACGTGTTTCCCATATAATTCCTCTTGATATTTACTTAATTTCATATCACTCATACCCCTTACAATTCGTTGTTATTTGAAGCTGTGCATCACAATTTTCACCAGTGCAATACCATAAGCCAACAATACCTTCTTCACACTCACACCCAGTTACTTCATCGCATGTAAAGTCGCCAATCCAACCTAATTGAGATTCACATATTGGACATTTCATTTAACATTCTCCTTATACCAATCGCTGTCGGTTCTTTTTAAGCGACTGAATGAGTTTTTGTTTATGCAAGTAGATAACGCTCTGTTGTTCTGCTGTTGGTTTAGATTTCATTGGCCTGCTCATATGGAAATATCGAATACTCTCGGCACAATGATCCTCTTGTCTGTCTGCAATATCTTCACGCTTCTTTTCATCTCTAACTAAATAAGGAAGGGTGCGCACAAGATTTACGCAAGTGCTGAATATCTGCCAATTCGGTAAACCGTCTGCTTGGTCTTGCATTTCTTCTGCTACACGTTGCCAACCGATAACACGGCTATTGTCTGCTCGAATTAATGGAATACCTTCCTCTAAGAACACCTCGGCTATGTTTTTACCGATTATCTTACCGTCCTTAACAGCTTGTAGTCCTCGTGTCTGCCACATATCAGGAGAAGCAACTGTATATTGAATGTCTTCTGGAACTTCATTTCCGTTATCATCTATCATTACTGACATTCGGTTAATCATCTTAGCAACATCAGAAGCCATTGTTTCATTAACATACAGTTCTCGATACGTGTATGAGCGCCCATCTTGGTCAACTGCGTGCCAGTAAACTGCGCAATGATCCTTAAATCCCCAGTCAATACTTCTATAACGTTTCCAATGACTAGGAACTTCGAAAGGAGCAACCACATGTTTCTTTCTATCCCAGTTCGAGAAGTATTGTCCTTGTAGTGAATCCCAATCTCCATATAGAAAGGCTCTCTTTTCATCTTCTGGTAGGTTCTCAAGACGTTTGACATAGTTAGGGTCATTCTTCATTAGAATCTCATTGTCATACACGGTAGCAGGAATAAACTCAACTCGATTACCAGTTAATTCATCAATTACAATTTTTTCACCGTAGTTAGTTCGTTCTATATAATTCGTTTTCACCCAACCAAAACCCACACCGTTTGGGTTACACGTTGCTTTAAACTTGGTCTTAAATCCTTTCGGACTTCGCAAACATGAGAGAAGAACTTGAATTGACCGTTCCTCGTGCTTGGTCAGTTCATCAACTCCAATGAAGTCGATACTCCTACCTTGATACTTATTGGCATCTTGCCAATTGGCGATGTAACGGAAGTAAACCTTTGTACCATTTTTAAGAGTAGCGATGTGCTTTCCTTCATTGTAGGAATATAAATCTTCTGGCCACTTAGCTTTCATTTCTGCAATTAAGTTAGCTTCGAGATCATCATACGTTTCCCTAAAAAGATAGATAGTTGCACCATTATTTTTAAGACCGTAGGCCAATGCCTCCATCATTAAGGCACATGACTTACCGCCACCCTTTGCGCCACCATATAACACTTCTTCACAATTGGAAGAATGAAATAATGCTTGCTTTTTATTTGCGGTATATTCAACATCAACTTCTTTTTCCATTGGTCGGAACTCCTTTCAGAATAATTGGAAAATTTTAGGCTGCGGAATTTATATCGTCCTCTTTTTTAAAGAGAATACGAAAAAGAAAAGGGCATAACCCCTATTCTTCTGAAGGTCTTGGAATATTGAAATTAACTCTGATATTTCCAGTTTGTTCTGATTCCACTTTGTCGGTGAACATCTTCAAATACTTACCTAATAGTTCGAGGGATTTATTTGCGCCAGCGCTATCAAATTTCCATTCGCCCGATTCTACCCACTCACCATCGACTTTTATCATCACTGGTACACGTTGCATACAGCGTTCAACGTTCTCTTGCAAACGATCAAGTACCCATTGGGCGGTTATTCCAGATTGTTCAGCTATTTTTCTTTGTTTTTCTTCAATCGCTTGCTTGACATTAACATTTGACAACAATCGTGAAGCGCTAGTATTAGCAACTTTGTCATTACTAGCTGAATAGCCTGCTCTTTTATATGCTTGCGTTCCGTTCATATCAATGCAATATTCCTCTACGAAACGTTGTTGTTTCGGGGTTAGTTGTTCAAAAGCTGATTTACTCATATATTAATTCCTCCTTAAATTGATAAGGTCTTGGTAAGGTTTTGCTATGGTTCTGCTAAGGTCAGTATACAAAGCAAGAACTATTTGATTTTCGCAATTAAGAATCGTTCGACAAATTAGATAGTATACTTGCATACATCTATACGTATAGATATAATGAAGGTAATCAAATAGAAAAGGGTGTGTTGTTAATGGACGAACAATTAACGAAAACAGATTTAAAAAAGGTTCTTAAAATGTTTAAGGAAATTACTTTAAATGATGTAGATATGGAAGAATTCGCAAGTGAACTTATGGAAAAGTCTGAAACGCATTATGAAAAGGATAGAGAAGAAAAAGGGGAGCGTTATCAAGAAGTTGGTGAAGCATTTCAAGAATTAGCAGAAGCCTTTCAGAACTTATATGGATTACTTGAAGACCATTTGCACGATTAAATATTACAAGCCGATTGGGTTGAGGTCTGGTCGGCAAAGGATTATTTAATCCAATATGCCAAAGGGGTGTGTGTAATGGGGAATTTAAAAACGGTTATTAACTTTATGCAACGTAACGATCCTAACGGTGACTGGAAACAGCTTCTAAAGGAATATCAGCAAGGCGATGTAACTCTTGAATTTCTACTTTGTGTCTGTGATGAAACTCTTACAGCTTGGCATAACGAATCTGGCGATGATGAATACTTATCAGTTCTTGTAACTTTACACAAGGCAGAAAAGGAACTGGTGAGTTAAATGAAAAACTGGTCAATTGAAAAAAGAGTAATGGATAACATACTTCGTAAAATGCACAAACAGTGGCGAAAGCATTTCGATACGCAAGAAGATTATATGAAGTGGCAAAGAAAGAACTTCGCTAAGTTTCTTAATATGGATTGAATAATCCTAACGCCTATCAACTTCGGTTGGTAGGTGATACATGGATTGTTAAATCCTAATCTTAGTGAAGGTGTGTGGTGTGTGTGGAAAGTAAAATTTTGCGTTTAAAGAAGGAAACACCAAAGGTTGAAGTAGATATGAATAGTAAGGTTAGTTCAATAGTTAAGGCATTAGGCGAATTTGCTTTAAACTATGTGACTATCCAAAAAGGGAAAGACGGTGCTTATAGCTACATGTGGATACATGGCAAATTTGAACTTGCTAATTATCCATTTGAAATAGAAGTGCGCATTGGCCATCATTACGTTTGGTTAGAACATATCTTTATTGACCAAACAGAACGCCAAGATGAAGTTACAACAGATGTATTAGTATCAATTGGCTTACCAGATAATTTGGTTACTTTCGCATTTACAGAGCATTTAAAACACCATGCTGATTTAGTTGATTACTTCAAACTCTTTGTTCCAGTTGAGGATAGAGTATGAGTTACGCGGTAGGTAAAGATATTGCTAGTGAAACTTTAAAGGCGCTCGGTGGTACTGGGCGCTTGTCAGCAATGATTGGTGCAAAAGATTTTGTCTATTCTAAAGATGGTGCTGTTCGTTTTCGTTTCAAGATGTGCAAGAACGTCAATATGGCTCTAGTTTCTTTAAATGGCCTTGACCTTTACGATCTCAAATTTATGAGAGTAAATACTAGGAAGTTTACATGTGATGATGTGGACGTGTTTGAAAATATATATGTAGAAGATTTGAAACGAACTTTTGAAGCCTATACTGGCCTTTATCTAACTTTATAAAAAGGTGTGTGTGTGATGACAATTAACCAAAAGATTGCGCAAATGGAAGCTGAAATTAAGTTATTTAACTGGTTGCTAGGAATTGCGATTTTGAAAGGCAGAACGGAACTCGTTATGAAGTATTCAAGTGCGGTAGGCGAACTTTACTTGATGAAATTAGAATTGGAGGAAACATTCTATGCCTAAAAAAATTAAAGTCCACGTTGAATGTCGTTTGTGTAATGAAGATATACCATTAAAGGTTCGTCAAAAGGATATAGATAAGTACATGAGTGGTGAAGGATTAATTCAAGATATATTCCCTTACTTAACTGCACCAGAACGTGAGTTAATAAAATCTGGTACTTGTGGCGATTGTTGGAAAGAAATGTTTGGTGTAAGTTGATGGCTAAAACGAATGATTATTACGCTATGTGTTTATGTGATATTGAACGTATCGCTAAAAAATTAAGGTATTCAAGTGATGATAGAGAGCAATTACGAGTGTTGGTTGTTGATACGGAGTTTTATGAAACTTATCGTGAAGAAGTATCAAGTGATGGTTTTGACCCCGATTGGTTAGAGAATTACATGATAGATAAAATTAAAAATTTCCCTTTTAAACAAACAGATTGATAATGCTAATGCCTATCAGTAAAAACTGGTAGGTTTTTATGGATTATTGAATCCAATAAATTAAAAAGGTGTGTGTTAGATGGCGAAAATAATTGAATTCAAAGGTGACGACCTTTCGTGCGATTGTGGAAACAAACCTTCCTTAGATGGTTTTTTCCCATGTACGGCTACTGGGGAACTTTGCGAACCAGTTGGAACTTGGGAAGGTCATTACAAATGCGCTAGTTGTGGCCAAATTTACTTATGGGAGGGTCAATGATGGGTTTTAAAATCATTCGTGATTTTGTTAGTGAGAAAGATGAAGATACTTATGCTGTTGGCAGAGAATCTAAACCCCCTCGTCATTGGATACAAGGTTTTGTTGGTAAAGAACTAAACGATCCAGTTTACAGCTTCAACAATGGCGAGATTAAAGTCCGTTTATTGGACGATGATGGAGGTATACATTATCATGCACTGGTTGATGATGATGATGAATCATGTGAGTTATTACTACGTTGGGGCGAAGCAATGTCTGGTGCTGTTGTAATTGATATGCACATTGATAGCTACAAGGCAATGTATGGCGAACCTAAGTATACAAAGCTATTAAGCAAGGACGGTAAGTGGTATTCACACATGAGTTAAATTAATAAGGCGGTGTGTTGTATGGATAAGAAAGAATTAACGGAATTGTGTGAGGAAGTTTTCGAGTTATATGTGAAGTGTTCAAAAGATACTTATGTATTCGCTCAAGTATGCGGTGTTCTTACTGCAACTATTAGTTCTGGTAAAACAGAAGTTAGCATTGAAGAATTGTTGAAAAGTTCCAAAGAATTTATGCTCGAAAAATCAAAAATATATGGGGTGAAATAATGTCATATTTCAATAAAAGTTCAAAACCGATTAGTTTACAAGATGCGCATAATGAATTCAGCAAAATGAAAAGTGCTATTCGTAACGCACTGTATGTACTAGGTGACGATTGCGACAACCTTCGTACAGATCGTGAGGACTTAGACCAAGAGTTTTTCAGAACTCAATACCGTTCTTTGGTAGATAAAGCAGATGATATTTACCGTCGTTTAGAATACTTATCAAAGCCAATCAAAGAACAAGGCTATATTAAACATAATTCTGGAAAACGTTACGAGTTGCCTAGTGGCACTTACTTTACGAGTGGTGATACTTGCGAGATTCTATACAACGACCCTAGATACGATGAACAATACTGGGTTTATACATCTATCGAACATAATGGTGAGGATTATTACGCAACATCACTTGGTAAGGACGTTTCAATCAAAGGTATGATGGTTCGAGTTAGGGGGTAGTTTTATGGAGAGTTTACTCATTAAACCAGATATAACAAAAAAATATTTTACAGTATATGAAGCACTTGAAGATTTAGGGTTTAAGAAAATTGCACCGCATGATTTACCAAATTGGACTTTTGATTTTATTCCAGATGATTACGAAAACAGAGTGGTTGAAAAAGATGATAAATATTTTATTTTTGTAAGTATGGATCATTTTAACTCTAAAATTTACGGAATACAATTGAACCCAATTAAAGGAGAGTAAAATGAACTCACAAGAAGTAATGAACGCACCCTTTGACGTAGCAACACATAAAAAAACATTTATAAATTATCTGGAAATTGTTATCTTGGAAGATGGGACAGTCGAGTATGCTGTTCCTTCTCACCAAGAGAAATTGATTGCGCTTTCGTGCAAAAAGCTAAATGTGACTAGAGATGAATTGAATGATTTATGCCCACCAGAATACTATTTTGATTTTATGAACTGGTTGTGCATGATCTCTAAAGCTGTTGCCTTGTGGAATGAGTATATGATTGGAGAACCAAACGCACAGCAACTACAAACTATTCAGCAATTAGTTGAAGAAAAATTATATCGTGGAGTGGTTGGTTGAAATAATGACAACAAAAGAAGCTACAAAACAATTTGAACCACATGAAAAACTGGCGCTGAATAGCGCCTTGTATTTTTACATTATGAATCTGAAAAAGTTACTCAATATTAGCCAAGAGATAAACAATACAGAATCAGTGGTTTACTACAAAGAAGAATTAGAAATCACATACGCTTTGTATAAAAAGGTAATGGGTTTTGAATATTCTCATAAAGGTGATTGTCAAAGGGGAATAGACACAAATGAATAGGGCAGAACGTAGAAGACAAGAAAAAGGCCATCAAATAGTTGGGTGGACAAAACACCCTTCTCCTAAAGAATTAAAAAGAGGTGATGGTTGGTTCGGTGAACTAGACAGAGTTTATAGAAGAAATGATAATTCAGTTGTTTGTATGATGCGTGATTTACAAACTGAATGGGGTAAGGTTACTCACGTTACAATAACTGCACAACAACAGCCGAACTGGTCAGAAAAACAAATGTTCA
>Ga0187780_10000150_pt1 | contig 56002 bp, 48 predicted proteins | sample 1015_Q2_SP10_20__FD_132429 | JGI IMG/M metagenome (GOLD analysis project Ga0187780, IMG submission 132429) | Tropical peat soil microbial communities from peatlands in Department of Meta, Colombia - 1015_Q2_SP10_20_MG | ecosystem: Environmental > Terrestrial > Soil > Wetlands > Peat | place...
GGCACCGAGGTCAAGATCGACGGTCAGGATCTCCTCATCATGAACGAGAGCGACGTCATGGGGGTGCTCGAGAAGTAGCCCCCCTTCCCTCGTCTCGTGAGGGCCCACATCCGGGCAGATCGCCATCCCATCCCTCGTTTTCGGAGCAAGCTCATATGGCTGCCAAATACATTCGATTTTCAGGCGAAGCGCGCGAGAAAATCTTACGCGGAGAGGACATCATCGCCGACGCCGTGAAAGTCACGCTCGGACCCAAGGGCCGCAACGTCGTCATCGAGAGGAGCTTCGGGGCCCCGCGCACGACCAAGGACGGGGTCACGGTCGCAAAGGAGATCGAGCTCGAGGACAAGCTCGAGAACATGGGCGCGCAGATGGTGCGCGAGGCGGCTCAGAAGACGAGCGATCTCGCGGGCGACGGCACCACGACGGCGTGTGTTCTCGCCCAGGCGATCGTCCACGAGGGCCTCAAGGCCGTGGCGGCCGGCATGAATCCCATGGACCTCAAGCGCGGCATCGAGAAGGCTGTGGAGCAGGTCGTCCTCGAGATCGGTAAAAAGGCGAAGAAGGTCAAAAACACCGCCGAGATTGCGCAGGTCGGTACCGTCTCGGCCAACGGGGAGGCAGCCATCGGCCAGATGATCGCGGACGCGATGCAGAAGGTCGGCAACGAGGGCGTAATCACGGTCGAGGAGGCGAAAAGCCTCGAATCGGAGCTTACGGTCGTGGAAGGCATGCAATTCGACCGCGGCTATCTCTCCCCCTACTTCATCACCGATCCGGAGCGCATGGAGTGCATCCTGGAGAACGCCCTGATCCTCATCCATGAGAAGAAGATCAGCTCCATGAAGGACCTGCTCCCGCTGCTCGAGCAGATTGCCAAGCTCGGCAAGCCCCTGCTGATCATCGCGGAGGAAGTGGAAGGCGAAGCCCTGGCCACCCTCGTGGTGAACAAGCTGCGCGGCACGCTGCAGTGCGCCGCCGTCAAGGCCCCCGGCTTTGGCGATCGCCGCAAGGCCATGCTGGAGGACATCGCGGTGCTGACCGGCGGTAAGGCCATCACCGAAGACCTCGGCATCAAGCTGGAGAACGTGAAGATCGAAGACCTCGGCAAGGCCAAGAAGGTCACCATCGACAAGGATAACTCCACGATCGTTGAGGGCGCGGGCAAGGCCGGCGAAATCGAAGGCCGCGTCAAGCAGATCCGTCAGCAGATCGAAATCACCACCAGCGACTACGACCGCGAGAAGCTCCAGGAACGCCTGGCAAAGCTCGTCGGCGGCGTTGCGGTCATCAAGGTGGGCGCGGCGACCGAAACCGAGCTGAAGGAGAAGAAGGCTCGCGTTGAGGACGCCATGCACGCCACCCGCGCTGCGGTCGAGGAAGGCATTGTTCCCGGCGGCGGCACCGCGCTGCTCCGCGCCATTCCTGCTCTTGAGAAGATCAAGATGGAAGGCGATGAGCTCGTGGGCGTCGGCATCGTGAAGCGCTCTCTGGAAGAGCCTGCCCGCCAGATCGCCCACAACGCCGGCGCCGAAGGCGCCGTCGTGATCGGCAAGATCCGCGATTCCAAGGAAGAGCACTACGGCTTCAACGCGGACTCCGGCGACTACGGCGACATGGTCAAGATGGGCGTCATCGATCCGGCCAAGGTCACTCGTTTGGCGCTGCAGAACGCCGCGTCCATCGCGGGCCTGATGCTCACCACGGAAGCTCTTGTGGCCGAGCTGAAGGAAGAGGAAAAGAAGGCTGCTGCCGGCGGACCGGGTCCGGGCGGCATGGGCGGCATGTACTAAGTTTGTCCAGCTAACCCAGAAACCTCAATCAACCAAGGGCGGCCGATGTCCGGTCGCCCTTTTTTCTTGGGACCGACATCGCTCGACTTTGCCCGTGCCGTGCGTCTCAAGACACGAAACAAGGTGCCTTTTAAGCAGCGGCTGAAACCATAAGGACACGCCACGTGCGTCATGAGAGCTATATTCAGTTGATGATATCTTCCAATTCATAATCAACCCATGATGATTTCATGTACTCTTTGCAATCGGGGACAAGCGTGAGTGGCGCCGCGATCTGCTCGCTCATCTGGAGTTGGCGCGAAAATAAAACGGAAGGCGTGCCGCAGTGATTGCTGAAGAAAAACAAGCCCCTTCCAAGGAAGGCTGGGGCCCCGGGGCACTGGAGGAAGTGCGAAAGGCACGGCGGGAACACCAGGAGGCCACCGCCGCGCAGCGCGATGAATGGATCAGCGCCAACCGGTATTATTATGACCGGATGAAGCGCTTGCTACGCTTCATCGTCGAACCACGTAAACGCGTGCTCGATTTGCGTTGCGAGACCGGTTATCTACTGGCCGCGTTGGAACCGTCCTACGGCGTGGGCGTGGAGATCAGCGACGCGATGGTGGAAGTGGCGCAGGAACTGCACCCGCAGTTGCGTTTCGTGCGGAGCGACGTGGAAACGCTGGAACTGAACGAAACATTTGATTACATCCTGTTCAATCACGTGTTTGACACAGTGGATGTGCTTCGCGCATTTGAGCGTATCCGCCGGCATTGCACGCAGGAGACACAAATTGTCATCGTCAATTACAACTTCATCTGGCAACCCCTACTCGGCCTGGCAAGTAGGATCGGTTTGCGCTCGAAATTTGTTGAGCCCAACTGGGTGAGTGAAAATGACGTCAGGGGATTCTTGAAACTGGCAGGGTTCCGGCCGGTGCGGAAACACCGCTTGCTCCTGTTCCCGAAGAAAGTTCCACTTCTATCCGGTCTCATGAACGAATTCCTGGCACGCCTCCCGGGACTTCGGAAGCTTTGCTTAATGCAGGTGATGGTGGCGCGACCCATGGCAGAACCGAAACACGAGGAAGATCTGACTGTCTCCGTGGTGGTACCTTGCCGGAACGAGGTAGGCAACGTGCGCCACGCGGTGGAGCGCATTCCCACGATGGGCGCACATACAGAGATTCTCTTCTGTGACGATAAATCGACAGACGGCACCGCGAACGAGGTCCGGCGCGTGCAGGCGCTTTATCCAGAAAAAGACATCCGGCTGGTGGAGGGACCGGGCATCTGCAAAGCCGAGAATGTTTGGAGCGGATTCCGAGAGGCGCGCGGGGATGTATTGATGATTCTGGACGCGGACCTGACGGTGATGCCCGAAGAATTGCCCATGTTTTTGCGAGCGCTGGCCACGTCACGCGGTGAATTCGTTAACGGAAGCCGACTGGTCTATCCCATGCCCGAACTGGCCATGAAATTTGCCAACGTGATTGGAAACAAGTTCTTCGGTCTGGTTTTTTCCTTTCTCCTGGACCAACGGATCAAGGACACCCTGTGTGGAACCAAGGTCCTGTGGCGGAAGGACTGGCTGCGCATGGAACGCAACCTGGGAACCTGGGGAATCAAGGATATGTGGGGCGACTACGAACTACTCTTCGGGGCGAGCAAGTTGCATCTCGAGATTATCGAGGTTCCTGTGCACTACCAGGAACGGATCCACGGGGTCACGAAGATGACTCGAGTATTTTCAAACGGCTTGCGGATGTTGCGGATTTGCTGGCATGCAGCGAAGCGCCTGGAAGGATAATCCCGCTTGGCTTCTGATTTCGTCCGCCGATTGCTTGCGCATCCCTTGACGTCTTCCTTGCATGTGGACGATCCGGCGACGACGGAAATGCGAAAACAAATCATCGCTTCAAAGCCGTTTCTAAAAGCCATCTACGATGAGTGGTACGCGATGTTCGCGCGAGAGTTGCCTCTAGGGGAAGGCCTCGCGGTGGAACTCGGCTCCGGGGGAGGATATGCGGCCCAGTTTATTCCCGGACTAATCACTTCCGAGGTTTTTGTGTCGGCAGGCGTACAAGTAGTGAGCAACGCACAGGCCATGCCGTTTGCCGACGGGACGTTGCGCGCGATTGTGATGACCAACGTGCTGCACCATATCCCGAAGGTCAGCTTATTCTTCGCTGAGGCGACACGATGTTTGCGGCCGGAAGGAAGAATTCTGATGATCGAGCCATGGGTCACTCCGTGGTCGCGGTTCATCTACAAAAGGTTTCACCACGAGCCTTTCGATCCAGAAGCACGGGATTGGAGATTTGCGGAGACAGGGCCCCTCTCGAGTGCTAATGGGGCGCTCCCCTGGATCGTTTTTTCGAGAGACCAAAAGAGGTTCCAGGAGGAGTTCCCGAAATTGCGGATTGAGTGCGTGCGACCTTTCCTGCCATTCCGGTACCTGGTTTCGGGTGGAGTGGGAATGCGCAGCTTGATGCCGGGGTTTACGCATGCGGCCTGGGCAAGTCTAGAGCATCTGCTGGAGCCACAAATGGGCCGAATAGCAATGTTCGCGTTCCTTGCGGTACGCAGAGTATAGACATCGCAGCTGGTTTTTACGCATCTCGCAAAATGAAATCCCCTCGGATCGCCGCACCAAACTGCCCATCCAAGGTCTTCCGCCAAGTGATTCATTGGAAATCTCGCAATCAAATTTCACCCGCTCTCGTGCGTGACTTCTATAATCTGGCTGTGGATTCGATTCCTCAGCAATGCGCAGCCTTTTCTCACCGGAGTTGCAATGGCGCTGGAACAAACTGCCGTGGTGCAACAGGCTGACTCAAGTCAGGAACCCGCATCTCCCGGGCCAGGTATCTCCCCAAGCGTCATCCATGAGGTAGCCGCGTTTTTCCGTTTTCATCTCTGGAAAATACTTTCGGTCTCCATCCTGGTTCTAATTCCGTGCTTCTGGCAGAAGCATATCGGTTTTTGCGATATGGCCAGTCACGTTTACAATGCCTGGCTCGCCAGCCTGATCCAACATGGCCAGGCTCCCGGCCTTTACCTTGTGCACCAGTGGAACGACGTACTGTTTGATATTCTCCTCACGCGTTTGGGCATCCTTTTCGGATGGCTCGTGGCGGAAAAGATCGCTGTCTCTCTAAGCGTACTGACTTTCTTCTGGGGAGCCTTTGCGTTCATCACTGTAGCTTCCCGCCGTGCCCCCTGGTTTCTCATCCCGGCGATTGCGATGGTGACTTACGGCTGGACTTTCCAGATCGGTTTCATGAACTACTACCTTGGGATCGGACTCGCGCTTCTTGGTTGTGCCACACTCTGGCGAGCTCGTGGAGTGGGTTTTCTCCTTGGCGCGATTTTCCTGTTTCTTGCGTTTCTCGCCCATCCTCTTAGTTTCATATTTTTTGTCACAATCTTTGCGTACATTCGTTTCTCGAACTTGCTTTCCGGTTGGTGGAAGTTTCTGCCGTTCGCGCTCTCTCTGGCGGCGGTATTCCTGTTCGGCGCTTATCTCATACATCGCTACAATGGGCAGCCTCTTTCTTACAACTTCCTCCTGAACGGCGTGGACCAACTTGTTCTTTCTTCCAAGTACAGACTTCTTGCCGCGGCAATCCTTTGCATCGGAGCAGTCTGCTTCCTTGTGGACGCCACATGGAATGGAAGAAACGCTCGCTACTGGCAGGATCGCTCGATTCCTCTTAGCCTGTATGTCATTTCCTACGTTGCGACTTTTGTCCTTCCGGATTCTATTTGGCTTCCCCAGTACCCCTTTCCGGTGACCCAGCTCGTAATGCGGCTAACCCTCGTCTGCGCGATTTTCGCGCTGTGCATTTTGGGCTCTCTCAGACTACGCGTATGGCACTTGGCCGTTTTTTCCGCGGCTGCTGCGTTCTTTTTTGCGTTTTTTTGGAGCGATACCGCAAAATTGAACGCCATGGAAACTCAAGCAGAACAACTAGTCCGGAAAGTCCCTCAGAACAGTCGTGTGCTGGCAACCATCTGGCCGCTGCCTGGCTCGCGGCTTTTCTTCATCAATCACTTGGTCGATCGCGCATGCATAGGGCATTGCTTCAGCTTTTCCAACTACGAAGCGCCATCTGTGCAGTATCGCCTGCGAGCCCTCCCTGGAAATTCTTTCGAGACCACTTCGGTTGGTGAATCGGACGAGATGCAAAGCGGGACTTACGTGGTCCAGCCGCGAGACTTGCCAATCTACCAAATTGAGCAGTGCACTCCAGTTGGAACAAGGCTTTGCATCGAAAAGCTTCACGTCGGCGAACCGAACGGTACTTTCGCCGTTCATCCCACCCAATAGACCATGACCTATTTCGCCCGACGAAGCCGTCCGTGCGCGAAAGTGAATGCCCGATAGCCACCTATTTCCCCAGATCCGGATAATCAAAGTGGACGCTTGATAGGTCTTCGAGCATGATGGGATGGACTTCGACCACAAGATGTCCGGATTGCACCAGCGGATCTCCTGACGCAATCCGTTGCGCTTCTTCTATAGAGTCTGCCTTGATAATCGCGATGCCGCGCAGGCGGTTTTCCTCCGTGAGGGGACCAACAAGCACAAACTTGCCCGCCTCGACCTGCGATCGAATGTAGGACAGGTGCTTTTGCATCCATTGTGTGCGTTCCTCCGCCGGCAAAGCAGTGTCCGGCTTGTCTTTCAACAAAAGCATATCCAGATAATACGGTCGGATATTCTTCGGAATATACGGCGCGAGCGGGTTCTCCGCCGGCGCCTGCGCAAAAAAGTGTCCGACCATGCTTAAACTGACAAGGATCACCACGCAAACCACAGCCAGATTCTTCATTTCTTGCCTCCTTTCTTGTTCCTCAAGAAAATCTTCTCTGGTCTGCTCACCGTGTGGCCTTCACGTACAACTCCAGAATCATCGGCCAACCACCCTCTGAGCCCACCTGCTCGCGCATCTTCTGCCAGCCCTCGCCGTGCCGCTCCAGGTGACGGTGCTCAAATTCCACGCGTGTCGATTCCGGCCCTTCGGCAATAAACTCCAAAGCGACTTCACTGGCGCGCGCCAGGTCCGGGCTGAAACTCCAGTCTGGCTGCAGATGCCAGGACAACACGACCTTTCGCGGCGGCTCCCACTCCAGAACCGTTCCCCAGATACACTCCGCGCCTTCCGCATTGATCTCATACCATCGGCCGCCCGCTTTTTTGTCGATCAAAATATCTTTGAACGGAACATTTCCTATGTGGTGCGACGCCGGCCACCAGGAGCCCATGCGTTTGGTGAACACGCGGAACGCTCTCTCAACTGGCACTTCCACGTGAAGGGTCCTTTTTACGACCGCGTTTTGAGCCGTTTCGGGCGCCATGTTGCTTCTCCTTCTTGTATTCCTCTTCCGCAAACCTTTTAAACGACTGAAGGGCCTGTTCCCAGAGCTGGGCGAAATGATCGCGCAGCAGCGCGATGCCCTCGGGATTCAGTTCATAAATCCGGCGCGTACCCGCGCGACGGTCGTGGACCAGGCGTGCCTCTTTTAGAACCCGGAGGTGTTGCGAGACGGCCGGGCGCGAGACCGGCAGCCCTGCTGCCAGCTCATTCACGGCTCGAGGGTGGTCACCCAGCATTTCGAAGATGGCCAGCCGGGTGGGATCGCCAAGAGCTGCTAGGCCATGTTGTATGTAAGTGCTCACTTACGGTAAGCTATTACTTACCAATGGCCATGTCAAGCCTTTTTTCACTTTTCGCAGACTTTCTTCGCCTTGGCTTGCTGGCCCAGCCCGCTTCCTTGTGCCCTTCCTCTTCGCTCGATTACACTAGGGGAGCCACACTTCGCTCCTCAGGGGGGAGCAAAGTACATGCCGGGTCTCTTGCAGCGGTTCATGCCGCACGACGGGGATTTTTTCGCACTTTTTCAGAAGCAAGCAGAGAACATCGTCGTAGGCGCGCAGGCTTTTGTGGGGATGCTCGAGCATTACACGGGTGTGCCCGAACAGGTGCAGCGCATCAAGGCCATCGAGCACAATGGCGACGAGATCACCCACCAGATCTTCCGGAAACTGAATCAGACCTTCATCACTCCGTTTGACCGGGAGGACATGCACCAGCTGTGCAGCACGCTGGACGACGTTATCGACCTGATTGACGCCGCCGCAAGCCGGTTTGTCCTTTACAGAGTGGCCGTCATTCGTCAGGGAACGATTGAGCTGTGCAAAGTCTTGTCGGCCGCAACCGTTGAGCTGAAAGACGCTATCTACGCTATGGAGTCTCCCGATAAGGCCTTGCACCGCGTAATTGAAATTAATCGGCTGGAAAACGAAAGCGACCGGATTTGCCGTACCTTGATTGCACAGCTGTTCGAAGAAGAGAAAAACCCCGTGGAAATCATCAAGTGGAAAGAGATCTTTGAGGTGATGGAAACGGCCGTAGACAAGTGCGAAGACGTATCAAACGTCATCGAAAGTGTCATCTTGAAGAACGCCTGAAACTCGTGAACAGTTTCGTCCTGGTATTCATCACTATTTTTCTGACGCTGGCCTTCGAATTCTCCAACGGCTGGCATGACGCGGCCAATTCCATCGCTACCGTCGTCTCCACGCGGGTATTGACTCCATTCCGCGCTGTTGTCTGGGCGGCGTTCTGGAATTTCGTGGCCGCTTTTGTTTTCGGCACTGCGGTCGCAAAGACGATTGGCAGCGGCATGGTGCACGTCGAGATGGTCGACGAAAGAGTCCTGCTGGCAGGGCTGATTGGCGCCATCATCTGGAACCTGATCACACTCACACTCGGCTTGCCTACCAGCTCCTCTCATGCGCTGATGGGTGGTTACGGCGGCGCAGCCGTGGCCCACGCGGGATTCAAGGCACTGATCCTCGGCGGCTGGACCAAACCCGTGCTGTTCATTTTCTTGTCCCCGGTTATCGGCCTGGTTCTGGCAACAATGCTCACGCTCCTAACCAGCTGGATTGTGCATCGCCAACGGCCTTATAAGGTAGACCAGTGGTTTCGCCGGCTGCAGTTGTTCTCCGCGGCGCTTTTCAGCCTTGGCCACGGCACAAATGATTCCCAGAAGGGTATGGGAATCATCACCACCGTGCTGGTGGCCGGAGGATTGTTGAAATCTTTCTCCGTTCCCTTTTGGGTGATCATCTGTTGTCACCTTGCGATGGCGGGCGGAACGATGGCCGGCGGTTGGCGCATCATCAAGACCATGGGCCAGCGCATCACCAAGCTGACGCCGTTTGGCGGCTTCGCGGCAGAAACCGCCGGCGGGCTCACGATCGTTGGCAATGCCGTTTTTGGAATTCCTGTGAGCACCACGCACACGATTACGGGCGCGATCGTCGGCGTGGGCGCATCGCATCGCTTGACCGCCGTCAGATGGGGCGTCACGCACCGCATCGTATGGGCATGGCTTCTGACCATCCCCGGAGCGGCCATCCTCGGAGCGGGACTCTACCACCTTTTGCTTCCATTGCTGAAGTAGCTCAGCGGCGCAGCGCGTTCGTGAGCCCTAGTTGTGTGCGGCCTCTTTCTTTCGGCTGGTTGAAAGGTGCGCTTTGGAAGCGAGCACTTCAACCTTGTGAATCTCCGGGTCCTTCGCAAACAGTTCCTTCGCTTTTGCAAAAAGGGCCTTTGCGATTTCGCCCGTAAGGTGAGCTTCGCTGCCGCTTTCCGCCGCAAAAGTATCGAAGATAGCAAACTTCGCCGGTGCAATTTTCACCGCGTACCAGGTGAGTGTTTCCCCTTCTTGTTCCGCGAGCGGCTGCCGACTTCAGAAACTCTTCCACCTCTGCTTCCTTGCCTTCTTTGCTTTCCAGAACCGCCCAGATGGCCAGTTTTGCCACGGGGAGATCCTCCTCGGCCATGGGATGAAGCAAGAGTGCAACTCGTTCCGCGCGGCAAGCGAAATTACATTTCAGTTGCATCTGTTTCATTGCATTTGAAATTTCCAACAGAAATTTCCCCGCGCGGATGGAGGATTGCTACGTAGGTGTCGCTTTTTCATTCTGTTGGCCGGAATTACACGGCTCTAGTACCGCGAAAGTGGCGTGTCGAAAATCGCCAGGAGAGAGGCCTTGGAAACTGCTGCAAATCAGGAATATAGAGAGGCCAGATTCAGGCTATTAGAACGAATTAATCATTTCTTTGGCCCTCAAAATGCTCCCTCGTACGCGGCCAGCTAATTCGCGAGTGATTCAGGAAGATATGGGGAAATGGAGTCCAAGAGCGGAGCAACGAGAAAGAGAAGATTACTGACGTTACGTTTTTTCCTGGTGACTTTGAGCAGTTTCGTCTTGATGATTGCCATCAGCTGTTTTGTGATTCTGATCGGTGTCGGAAAGTGGCTCGCCCGCGAAGATCCTCTCCAAAAGGCGACAGCGATTGCCGTTCTCAGCGGCGGAATTCCGACCCGCGCATTGGAAGCGGCGGCTCTTTATCACGAGGGATACGCAAAGGAGATCTGGCTGACGCATCCGGACGTCCACGACACCGCGCTGAAGCAATTCGGGATTTCCTACCCTAGCGAAGATGACTTTGACGCTCGGGTGCTTCGTCATGCGGGCGTGCCGGCGAAGGCAATTCACGTTCTGCAAGCCCCGATCGTAAACACGCAAGAGGAACTCGACGCGATCAGCATAGAACTGGAAAACAGGGGCGGCGACAAAGTCATTATCGTTACGAATAAATCCCACACTCGGCGTGTCCATATTCTGTGGACGATGTACTACGGGTCGCGTGGAGATGCGATTGCGCACGGACTGCCCGACGACGACTTCATGGCAAATCGGTGGTGGAGAGACCCGGGGAGCATGGCGCAAGTAACGCACGAACTCATGGGAATCATGAATGCCTGGGCCGGTTTGCCGGTGCAACGGATTCCACACCCGGCGCCGGAAGTCATGGCCGAAGGGCCGAACACCCCTCCCCTTGCCGCAGCCGATTGAGCCGCTATCGGCTTATCGTGCAATTCGTCTCTCCGCGTTTTACCTGTGTTTGACCCCTCCGTGACAACTGGAAATCCCGAAGTTGGCCTATAATTGGGAATTATGGCTCCCGACCAGAGTCCGTTCTGCAGTGTAGAGGAAGCGGTGGAAGAGATCCGCCAGGGGCGGATGATCATCCTTGTGGATGACGAGGACCGCGAAAACGAAGGCGATCTGACCTTAGCCGCGGAGAAAATCACGCCGGATGCCATTAACTTCATGGCCAAATTCGGCCGCGGCTTGATCTGTCTAGCGCTGACGGAACAGCGGTGCGAGGAATTGAACCTGCCGCTGATGTCGCCGATCAACACGTCCGTTCACGGGACGGCTTTTTGTGAAGCCATCGACGCAAAACTCGGAGTGACCACCGGCATCAGCGCCTCCGACCGCGCGATCACGGTTCTCACGGCCATCGACCCGAAAACCAGGCCGCAGGACTTGGCCCGCCCGGGGCACATGTTCCCTCTTCGCGCCCGGAACGGCGGCGTTCTGGTTCGCGCCGGGCAAACGGAAGCTTCCGTGGATTTGGCGCGCATCGCGGGGTTGAACCCTGCCGGTGTAATTTGCGAGATCATGAACGAGGACGGCACGATGTCTCGCGTGCCGCAGCTCATCGAATTTTGCCGGGAGCACAACCTGAAGATGCTGACGGTCGCGGACCTGATCCGCTATCGCATGCAGCATGAACGCTACGTTAGGCGCATCGCCGAGGCCACGCTGACTACTCTCTATGGCGATTTCCGAATGATCGCCTACACCAGCGACGTGGATCATGATCAGCACATTGCGCTGATTCGCGGCGAGCTCGAGGGGCCGACGCCCCCACTTGTGCGCGTGCATTCGCATTGCCTGACGGGAGACGTATTCGGCTCCGTCGCTTGCGATTGCAGCCAGTTGGTCTCCAAATCGCTAGAGCTGATCGCCAAGGAAAACCGCGGCGTGTTTCTCTATCTGCACCACACCGGTCGCGGCTTCACGATCGATACGCCGGAAACGCCGGGGACTCTGCCCAAGATCCATTTCCATACGCGTGGGCAATTGGATCGCGAAGTGGCTCGCCAGCGCATGGTTCAGCACGAGAGCGGCACCGGCGCGCAAATCCTGATCGATCTTGGCTTGAAGGACATTCGCGTGGTGACGAATCATCCGAAGAAGGTCGTAGCCTTGGAAGGCTACGGGATTCGCATCGCAGATCAAGTGCCTCTGGATCTGAGCACACCGAAGCCTACACACCAAGTGCTATAGACTGGCTCCCTCGCTTACGGTTCTTCCTCTTCGCTCGAACTGGCAGGAGGAGCCTTGGGAACTACCGTCGGCTTCCCTGACGAGGATTTTCCAGGCGGAGTTTTCGGACCAGATGAGGCTTTTGCCGTTTTGCTGGATTGCGGAGGATTCCCAACGGTCAGGTACTTCCGCATCTTATCCAACCTCTTTGGCCCGATACCGCGAATCGCCTGCAAATCGTCGACACTCTTGAATCGCCCATAGGATTTCCGTGTCTGTAGAATTTTGTCCGCCGTGGCGGGTCCGATTCCGGGCACCTGCTGCAGTTCCTCGGCTGTAGCCGTATTCAGGTTGACGGGGTGCAGAGGCGGCTTCTTCTTCGCCCACATCCCCTGCGTCGCCCAGAGCACAAGGATCGTGAGGAGGAAACAAACACCTCGCGCCGTTTTGGTCCAGCACCCCGTCACGCAGTGATAATATTAGAAGTAATTATCTATTTCAACAATAGAGTAGCAGGACTTCGGCCCCCGGCCTATCTGCCGAGAGGCTTTCCCTGGGCATCGTAGACAATAGGTTCACCAAACAGCGCCGCCTGTTCTTCGATTTGGGCGCGGTCGCCGACGACGACAATTTGCATGTTGGCGGAATCGAAGTATTTCCTCGCTGTAGCCAACAGATCGGCGCAAGTCAGCGCGCGAACTTTGTCGCGATAGGTCTCGAGGTAATCTGCCGGAAGTTCGTTCAGCTCCACCGTGGAGAATTGTGAGAGCAGGCCTTCCTGAGTCGCCAGGCCCATGGAAAACAGGCCCGAGAGATAATTCTGCGCGTCCGCCAATTCCATTTCCGGAACCGGCAAAGAGCGCAGCTTGTCGAGTTCGTAGAAAATCTCGGTGAGTGAGGCCGCCACAACATCGTTGCGTACCGCTGCCGAGATCGAGAAATAGCCGTGTTGCCGCAGCGGCGTGACTCCGCTACGCGGGCTATAGGTATAGCCTTTGTCCTCGCGGATATTCATCACCAGCCGGGAATTGAAGGCGCCGCCGTAGAGGCTGTTGGCCAGCCCAAGCCGGATCCAATCCGGGTGCTTGCGCGTGATGGCGTGGCAGCCAACCAGAATCTGCGTCTGCACCGAGCCGGGATTGTGCACCAGGTAGACTCGCCGCCCTGAGAACTTCGGCAATGCCGGAGCATCCTTCGCAGCTGGTCTCTTGCCTTGCCAATTGCCAAAAATCTTTTCAGCCGTCTTCAGCATAGATTGCGGTTCAAAATCGCCGACCAGAACCAGCAGCGCATTTTCCGGAGTGTAGATTTCCCGGTAGACGCTTTCGAGGTCCTCGCGTTTGTAGGCCGCCACCTGTTCTTCGCTAGGCGAAATTTGCGCGTAGGGATGCGTGCCGAATAGCACCTTGCGCAAGCGCTCCCCCGCCAGAAATCCCGGCGAGGTGCGCTCGAGCTTCACTTCTTCCAGTTTTTGACGGCGCTCGCGCTCGAATTCCGGTTCAGGAAAGGACGCCTCGCGCGACAATTCCGAAACCAGTTGCAAAAGTGGTTCCGCGAACTCGCTGAGGCCGGCAAACGAAACAGCGCTGGTGTCCTGTCCCGCCGTCGTGCCGAGGTCCGCGCCGAGGCGCCGCAGATCCTCCTCAATTTGCCTGCTGTTGCGGCGAGCCGTGCCGGTTCGCAAAACCGTGGAGGTCATTTCCGCCAGGCCTGTGGAACGGTCAGAAACCAGCACTTCGCCGCTGCGGAAAAACAGCTCGCCATGGAACTTGGGAATCGAATGCGCTTCCGCCAGAACGATCTCCAGACCATTCGAAAGCCGCGCGCGTGTCCGCTTCGGCCAGGTGACTGAACGCTCCGGCGCAAGCGCTGGTACAGTGGTTGCCACTCCCTGGGCTCGAGTTGCCATTACGCAGCCTCCTTCGCATCTTTACTTACCGGCGCGCGGAAAACGATGGCGCGATTCTCCTGCCGCAGGTACTTCTTCGCCACCGCCTGGATTTGTTCAGGCTTCACCGCAAGGAAGCCTTCAAGGATGCTGTTCACGAGCTGCGGCTCATTATCGAAGAGCGTGAAGCAAGCCAGAAGATGCATCAGGCCGTAGCGAGGCATATAGCCGCCGCGGCCGCCTTCGAGCGTCGAATAATAGTCGGAGCGCCATTTCACTTTCAGTTGGTCCAGCTCTTCCTGGCTGATTCCCTTTTCTTGCATTTCGTGAAGAACTGCATCGAATGCCGCGAGTGTCTGTTCCGCGGAATATTCCGGCTTGTGCAGGATGCGCGTGGTCATCTGAGAAGGGCCGTTATAGCCGAAGACGTCGTCCACGCCGCCGTCGGCTTCGACGGCGATCTGCTTTTCAAGCACCATTTCACGATGGATGCGGCCGGCTCGGCCGCCGTGCAAAGCCTGATCCAGAAGCACCATGGCATACCAGTCCGGCGTGCGACGCTGCGGCAGCACGTAGCCGATGGCCATCGCCGGAAGCGTGCCGAACTTCTCTTCCACATTCCCTCGTCGTTCTTCTTTTTGGGGTGGCTCGGCAGGATCGGCGAAAGGCGGCGCCGCTCCCGCGGGAATTGGTCCGAAATACTTCTCGGCGAAGGCAAACCCCTCGGCTGGATTCACGTCTCCGAGCATCAGAAGCACGGCGTTATTCGGCACATAGTAGGTACGGAAGAATTTCTGCACGTCCGCAAGGCTCGCGGCATCCAGGTCCGCGAAATCGCCGTAGAAATTGTGGGCGTTGGCCCAGTTGCGAAACGCCACGGGCGGCATATCAAGCCAGGGGAATCCGCCATACGGCTGGTTCAGCACATTGACGCGCACTTCCTCTTTGACCACATCGCGCTGATTCACCAGATTCTCGTCATCCACCTTGAGGGCGCGCATGCGGTCGGCCTCGAGCCAGAGCACGCGTTCGAGCGCGTTCGAAGGCACGGCTTCGTAGTAGTTCGTCACGTCGTACATGGTCGAGCCGTTCAGCACTCCGCCGCTCGAATTGATCAGCTTGATGTGCTGCATTTTCGGAGCATTCTCCGAGCCCTGGAACATCATATGCTCGAACAGGTGCGCAAACCCGCTGCGCCCCTGCGGCTCCAGGCGAAAACCGATCTTGTAATAGACACCCACTGTGACGACCGGCGCTGTCGCGTCTGGCGCGATCACCACCCGCAAGCCGTTTTTCAGCGTCTCGCTATGGATTGGAACGTGCAGTTGAGTCACTCTGAGCCCCCTTTGATTTTTGCAGCCAGCCTTCCTTCCCTGAAATCGTCTGCAGTTCGCGCAACATCGCCGGTGGATCATGTGCCAACACGCGTGCGGAAAGCCGGCTGACGGAGCGGTATGCATCCAGAAACTCTGGCTCCAGCGCGTGTAGGACCTTTTCATGCGCCGCAACGACGTGAAAATCGCCGCGAGCCAGCGGGCCGGTCCAGGCTTTCCGCGGCCCTAGCTTTTGGTAGTGTTCCAGCACCTGTCGCGTCAACAAGAGAAGGGCGCGCTGTGCTTCGCGCCGCCTGAGCCCGGCCTCCATCAGCATCCGGACGCCCGCTTCCTCCATTGCCAGTGTGAGCCCAGCCGCAAAAGCGCCGGCCGCGTGATAAATCGGCTTCTTCGCCGCGTTGATGCTCACCGGGACTCCACCCAAAGAGCGGGCAATCTTCCTGGCTGCACGCACCGCAAGGGAGTCACCCTCGATAGCGAACACTCTGCCTTCGAGCGGCGGCACGCTCACTCCGTTGAACGTTTGCAACGGGTGCATCGAGCCGGCGGATGCGCCCACGGCGCGAAGAGGATCCAGGGCGGAAGCATCGAGCGCGCCGCTGGTATGCAAAACAACTCTCCCACGAAGGTCTTCTCCCGCTGCTTGCGCCAGCTTCATGGCAACGCAGCCGATAGCGTCATCCGGCACGGCGAGCAAGATTGTGGACGCGGAAGCAAGCGTTGGCGGAATTCCCGCCGCAGCCCTGCCGCCACCGATGAAGCGCACAGCACGTTTCGCGCTTCCTCCCGATCGCGTTGCGACCACGGTGATTTGCCAGCCAGTCTCGCGCAGTCGCCTGCCCAGCGCACGTCCCACGCGCCCGGCTCCGAGAATGGCGAGGCTCTTTGTCATCCATGCTAGGATACCCTGAGGCTGGGTTACGACTCCAATCCGCATGCATTTCTTCTGGCTACTTCTGTTCGGACTCATCGCGCTTTTCTGGACAACATATGGAATCAAGGTTGCCTACGGCGATGTCCGCCTGCCGTGGGTCCGGGATTATGCGCCAGCCGCTGACCCCGATTGTCCAAAGATCTCGCTGATTTTTGCGGCGCGCGACGAGCAGGAGAAGCTTCCGGGAGCGCTGGCCACTCTCGTAGCGATCGATTATCCCGGCTTGGAGATTGTCGCGGTTGACGACCGTTCGAGCGATGCCACCGGCCGGATTCTCGACGATTTTGCGGCGCAGCATCCGCAATTGAAGGTGGTTCATGTGTGCGAACTGCCGAAGGGTTGGCTGGGGAAACCGCACGCGCTGCAGAGCGGATATGAAGTTTCGAGCGGGGAGTTGTTGGTCTTCACCGATGCGGACGTGAAGTTTGCTCCGGATGCGTTGCGTCGGGTAGTTACACTCCTGCACGAAAGAGGCCTCGATCACTTGACGCTGCTTGGCGACGTGGAGCGCAGCGGCTTCTGGGACACGGTGCTGATTTCCTTTTTCGGCATGGGCTTCCAGCTGGCTATAGACCCGTACAACGTTAGCAATCCCAACTCGCGGACTTATGTTGGCGTGGGAGCGTTTCAAATGTTGCGGCGCGCGGCCTATGAAGGCAGCGGCACGCACCAGCGGTTGGCCATGGAAGTTGTCGACGATATGAAGCTGGGCAAGATCGTGAAGCTGTCAGGCTTTCGTTCCGGCGTGGGCGTGGCGCAGCACTATGTTTCCGTCGCGTGGCATTTGGGATTGGTCAATCTGGTCCGAGGCGTGGAGAAGAACTTCTTTGCGGGAGCGCAGTTCCGCATTTCCGTGGCATTAATGCAAATTCTTGCCCTGCTGGTGATGAACGTCGTGCCCTTTGCGGGGATGTTTTTCGGGCACGGCTGGATTCGGGGGCTTGCCGCGGTTTCCGTGCTGGTTGCCCTGTGCTTTCATTTTGGAGTGGACGTGGTGATGCGCGTCTCGCCCGCGTATTGCCTGACGTTGCCACTGGGGGCGACGATCTTTGCTTATATGGTTTTGCGCTCGACGATTATCACGCTGCGCCAGGGAGGCATCGTCTGGCGAGGCACGTTCTATCCACTTGAGGAACTGCGGCGCGGGCTGGTCTAGCCTTCGAGATTGCGCTTCAGGCGCCGGCTGACGAGGCTTCCGGCGATTCCTTCCCGAACAATCCGGCCAGGTCCTGCTGCTTCAGAGATTTGATGCGGTCGCGGAATTGTGCGGCCTTCTCAAACTCGAACTTCTTCGCCGCTTCCCGCATCTGCGTTTCGAGCTGGGCCAGGAGTTCCGCCAGTTGCTGCTCGGATCGAATCGACGCTGCTGCCGCGTCGATGGCAGCCGTATCCAGTGGAACCGTCACGTAGTCGGCTTCCACGATGTGGGCCAGCTCCATGTCCACGCCCTTGGTAATCGATTGCGGGGTGATGTTGTTTTCTTTGTTGTATTCCATTTGCTTCGTGCGGCGGCGGTTGGTTTCGCTGATAGCATCGTTCATGGATTTCGTGCGCACATCGGCATAGAGAATCGCGCGTCCTTCCACGTGACGCGCGCAACGGCCCATGGTCTGAATCAGCGAAGTGGTGCTGCGCAGGTAGCCCTCTTTGTCCGCGTCGAGAATGGCAACGAGCGAGACTTCCGGCAGGTCCAGGCCCTCGCGCAGCAGGTTGATGCCGATCAACACGTCGAACTCGCCTTTCCGCAAATCGCGGAGAATCTTGATGCGCTCGAGCGTCTCTACTTCCGAGTGCAAATACCGGCAACGCACGCCAATTTCACTGAAATATTCGCTCAGGTCTTCGGCCATTCGCTTTGTCAAGGTCGTGACCAGCACGCGCTCGTTCTTTGCTGCGCGAACGCGGATCTCTTCCAGAAGGTCGTCGACCTGGCCTTTCACGGGACGGATTTCCACTTCCGGATCGATCAGGCCCGTAGGACGAATGACCTGCTCCACGAACACCCCGCCGGATTTCGTCAATTCGTAGGGTCCGGGCGTGGCGGAAACATAGATCACTTGATTCACGCGATGCTCGAACTCCTCAAACGTCAGCGGGCGATTGTCCAGAGCGGAGGGCATGCGAAATCCGTAGTCCACCAGCGTCTGTTTGCGCGAGCGGTCTCCGTGATACATGCCGCGCACCTGCGGAACCGTCGCGTGGGATTCGTCCACGAACAGTAGATAGTCCTGCGGCACATAATCCAGCAGCGTGGGCGGCGCTTCACCCGGCAGCCGCCCGCTCAGGTGGCGTGAGTAGTTCTCGATGCCGTGGCAGTAGCCGATCGTGCGCATCATCTCCATATCGAACATGGTGCGCTGGACGACGCGTTGCGCTTCCACGTATTTTCCCTGCTTTTCCATCTCTTTCTTCCACCAATCCAGCTCTTCCTGGATGCCCACGAGAGCGCGGTCGCGCTGGTCCTGTTGCATCACATAGTGCGTTTTTGGATAGATGGGCACGCGCGTCAAGTCTTCCTGGCCGGAACGGATTTCGCCGGTGAGCGGATCAATCTGACGGATCTTGTCGATCTGGTCGCCCCACATTTCAAGGCGGTAGCCCTGATCTTCGTAGGTGGGATAGATCTCGATGATGTCGCCGCGCACGCGGAAAGTGCCGCGACGAAGGTCCTCGCTGCGCTCGTACTGAATGTCGACAAACCGCCGCAGCAACGCTTCCCGTGAAGTCTGCTGCTCCTTTTCCACCATCACCAGCATGCCGTAATACGCTTCCGGCGAGCCCAAACCGTAGATGCAGGAGACCGAAGCGACAATCACGACGTCGCGACGCTCGAAGAGCGACCGCGTGGCGCTCATGCGGAGCTTGTCCAGTTCGTCGTTGATGGTTGCTTCTTTGTCGATGTAAAGGTCGGCGGATGGCACATACGCTTCCGGCTGGTAAAAATCGTAATAGCTGACGAAGTATTCGACGGCGTTGTCCGGGAAAAACCCCTTGAACTCATGGTAAAGCTGCGCGGCCAGCGTCTTGTTGTGGGCAAGGACAAGTGCGGGACGGTTTGCAGCGGCAATCACCTTCGCCATGGTGAACGTTTTGCCGGAGCCGGTCACGCCCAGCAGGACCTGATTCTTGTCCCCAGCCTCCAGCCCTCGTGTGAGTTGATCTATCGCAGCGGGCTGGTCTCCACGAGGCTGATAGTTGCTGCGAAGTTTGAAATTCATCGCCCAGGTCTCCTGTGGCCACGTTGGCCCCAGCCGAAACCTGTATTATAGCGCGCTCACGCAAATCGGGTTTGTAGCAGAAAAGGCGGCCCGGTAAAACGCGCTGCTACGCGACCGCGATGCGCACCTGCGGAGCTTCTGTGCGCACGGGCTGAGGGAGATAGGGCAAGCGCCGCGGCGAGGCCCATCGCGAGCGGGCCGGCCCCATCAGAATGCAGGACAGGTCCTTTTGCACCCTTCTCATGTGCAGGAACTTCTTCGTGGTCCGCATGAGCCAGTCCTTGCCATAGCATCCGCGGAAGCCCTGCTCCAGCAGCCCCTCCAAAACGCCCGGCGCGCAATGCCGGTGGTTCCAGACCAGATGTTTGGTATCGAACTTCGACCAATCTTTTTCAAAGATGCCGTAATTGGAATCGAGTTCCCGCCACATCTCTGTCTGAGGATGCGGCGTCACAATGGTGATCTGCGTGACGTCGAGCTTCAGGGAGGCGAGCGTTTGCAGATCTTCGGCAATCGATTCCGGCGTCTCCGTCGGCAGTCCAATGATGTAATAGCCCTGCGCATAGAGCCCAGCGCGATTCAGCCGCTCGGCCAGCTCAAAAGCGGCCTGCACCTTTTCGTTCTTGTGCATCTGCTTCAGGATTTCCTGATGGAAGCTTTCGATGCCAAAAAGCGCCCCTTCCATGCCGCATTTCTGCCAGTCATCGAAATTGCGAAGAAAAAGATCCACGCGAGATTGCACTAGCCAACGGACCTTGTGGCGCGCCAGTAGCTCGATGACCGCATCGGCATGCGAGGGGAGATTCCCAAAATTCTCGTCGAGGACCAGGACGAAGTGGACGCCGTGTGCGACGTAGAAGCGAAGCACTCTATCGAGAGATTCAAGCGAGATCTCTTTTGGCTTTGGAGCGAACGCGGTTGTCTGGCAGAACGTACAGCGAAAGCTGCATCCGCGGGAGGAAAACAAAACGCCCACGGGCAGCGACCAGCCTCCCGGCAGGCGGAAGCGCGTGATCAGTGGGGGATGCTGGACTTCGTCCAGGGACGCGCCCATCCTGCGGGCAACCGCCTCCTCACTATAACTGGTGAACACATGATCGAACTGCGATTGGATGGAAGTCGTCAGCGCGCCATAATTCCCTGCCCAAAGTTCGCGGACGCCGGCGCTTCTGGCTTCTTCCGCCATCCCTAGAATGCCGTTTGTCTCTTCCAGATAAAAGGAAAAGCCAACCGCGTCCCAGCCTTTCTTGAGCTGCTGGGAAAATTCCGCGTGCGTGGGATATTCGAGGATCGTCAGGTCCGGAAGATTCTGCCGCAGGAATCGCAATCCGAACGAGATCGTCCGCGGCATTCCGAAGCGCCAACGGAATTTTTGCGGTGCATTTTCGCGGAAGTAATCGTACAGGCCGGCATCACGGCAGCGCGTCGTCAACAGAACCTTGGGCATTTACCCTCCCGTGGAGGACAAGTTCACAGAAGCGGACCTGGACGCGGCAAAACTGTAACACAAACGGTCCTTAAGGGTGGAGAAAACAATCAAGATAGAACCTCGTTAATCACGGGGGCGAGCTTCATGGAGCAGGCAGCGGATGGGAAGGAACAAAGACCGTCTCGAAGTGGCTGGTCACGTCCACGAGATATTGCACCTGATTACTGTCGTCCGCCTTCGCGATCGTGACATCCAAAGACTGTTGTAGATCTTCGCTGGCTCTCAGGAGCAGGCCTGTTTTCCGGGAAACGTACACCACGGTTTGGTTGTTGCCTCTTGCGGTTCCAGACGTCTTTAGATCGTGGATTTTGTAGTCTTCCGGGGTGGCGTCGTCCGGACTCGACTTTTGCTTCAAAGTCGCGGCAACGAGGAAGACCGCGCATTGTTCGCTCGGAAGAATCGGACACTGGTCGTCCTGTACGTAAGTGGTCTCGCGCTCCCAAACCAGGTTGGCAATGGGCGTCGGCGTCTTTTCCACTTCCACAGATTTCCATTTTTCGCCCGGCTTCACGCCGGAAGGAGGAAGGCTCCAGCCAAACGCAAACTGCGCGATCCAGAATTGCCAGGCGAGGCGCTGTTCGGGAGCCAGGTCGTCAAGCCCGTCGGCGCGAATCAAGGAGCCATCTCCACCAATGGCGAAGTCGATTTTCGGAAGAGGAGGCACTGGGCCGCCTGCGGGCGTTGGCTCCTCGGGAAGCAATTGCGTTTCCGCAGCCAGCATCGGACGGTGATCCAGCTCATGAAAATCCTGGACGGAGAGTTGCAAGTTTGTGGAGAAATCTGCCTGCAGCGGCCTGGGCTCGAACATGGTCGCGACGTTGCTCTTCGTCTTCACGTAGCGGCTCAGGCGCGCGTGACTCTCGTAGCGCATGGTTTCGCCGTTCTGTAAGCGTGGGAAAAGCAGGATGCGGTCATCACCCTTCGAAGCTCCTATCTGAAGGACGGCTGCCGCCAGCAGACACACTGTTGCGAATACTCCGTGTCCCCGGTAGCGCAGCCTCAGATTCATTTTTGTGGCGCGCCCAATTTGCGGTCGAGGAAATCGCTGGTGGCCTCATACCCGCGAAGCCAATCCCGGTAAAGCAGAAAATCGTGCACTTCGTCGGGAAAAACGAGCTGTTCGATAGAAACACCCTGCGCGCGCAGCTGCGCCACCAGGTCAACGGTTTGCGCGAACATCACATTGCGGTCGTCGTCGCCATGGATGAACAAAACAGGTGATTTCCAGGAGTTCACCGCGGCCACCGGCGAGGACTCCCGCGCCAGCTTTACGAGATCCGGAGGAATGTGCTTGCCTTCCCAGTTGTCTGCCGGCCAGTCATGCACGCCATGAAAATCAACGCCCGCTGCGAAGATGTCTGAATTGCGCCCCAGGCCGAGCGCCGTCAGATAACCGCCATAGCTTCCTCCCCAGAGGCCGATGCGCTTGGCGTCGACGTCACTGCGTGTCTGCAGATATTTGCCCGCGGCGACCACGTCTTGATACTCCGAAGCGCCTCGCCCCGCTCGGCCGGGGGCCTCGCGAAACGCGCGACCATAGCCGATCCCACTCCGATAGTTGATGGCCAGCACGATGTAGCCGCGATTCGCGAGATACTGGTTCATGGCGAAGGCGTTCGAGTAGTAGTACATGTAGTGCCAGCCCAGAAGCATCTGGCGCATCGAACCGCCGTGGAGAAAGATCATCGCCGGCCGCTTTTCTCTCGGCTTCAGATTCTTCGGCAGAAACAATTGACCGTGAAATTCCAGACTGTCCGCCGCGAGAAAAGTGACAGGCTGCGGCTCGACCAGCTTTTCCGCAGGAAAATTCCCTTCCCAGCCTGTCGGGGAAACCTCCGCAGTCTGCTTATCCGCCTTCAGAGTCGTGTGAAATAACCGGCCGGGATGCGTTCCGTCCGAACCAAAGTAAAAGAGATCGCGATTGCCACTGAGAACGACTGGGCTCCATTCCACTCCTTTCATGGACCCCGTGCCGGTGAGCTGCGTCAACCCGTTGCCGTCGATTCCCACAGCCCAGATATGACGGCGGTCGATATCACCGCAGTTGGAATTGAAGTACACGTTCTTGTTGTCTGTTGAGAAAGTCCACTGCTCCACCTCGCACTCGCCAGGCGTCAGCAGCTTTGCATTTCCCCCGGCGACGGGAACGGAATACAGATGCAGCCAATCGTCCGCCTCGCTGGCGAAGACAAGGCGGTCGTCCGCCTCCCAGTGGATCACACCGCCACCGGTCTCGCTCGCCATGTACGGATAGGAATCGTCCAGCGACGATCCGCTGTGCCAGACCTCGCGCGAATCTCCGCTGTCCACGTCCGCCACCCAGATTGCCCAGGGATGAGGCTGGTCCGGCGCGATGAAGTATCCAACCGGCGTGTCGCGCGGCACTGCGGGTCGGCGCACGAACGCCACGCGTTTCCCGTCGAGCGACCAAGCCGGATCGCCGTCCGAATCTACGGAAGGCGCCAGGAACTTCACGCTCTGCGAATTCACATCGTAGATGCCGATGAAACTGTGATCGCCGCGATCCGTGACGAACAGAAGCCGCACGCCGTCCGGCGACCATTCCACGGGGTAGTTCTTCCCTCGGACGACGATCTGCTTGGGCTTTTCTTCTGCTTTCGGGGACGACAACCATAGTTCGTCGTTTCGCTCATAAGCAATCAGCCTTTGTTTTGAAACAATCGGAGATTCTCCCGCGTCGATTTTCACTGGCGTGCCGCCATCCCAGGAAATCGCCCACACCGTTTCTTCCACGCCCGCCGGATTACTGGTGGGGTTTGCGTAGGCGCCCGCGGAGTTTTTCCCTTCTCCGCGGGAATAGACAATGGTGCTTCCGTCCGCAGAAAAACGCAGACCGGACAATTCGCCGCCGTCATCCTGCGAATAGGAGGTTAATTGGCGCGCGGCATAAGCGGGCCCTTCCGCAACCCAAATATTTCGCTTCCCCTGCTGGTTAGACGTCCAGGCAATCCGATTGCCGCTTTTGGCCGCAACTAAATCCGAGTGGAAGGGCGCGCTCAACACCTGCTCCAGTGTGAAGGACTGCTGCGCGTAAATGGCTCTTGCCAGGAGAAAAATGAGTGCAGGTGCAGCCAAGCGGAATCGGATCATGCGCAGCTCCTTCGAGTGTCGACTTCTCCGTTCTTCCAACCGCTACTGCCGGGTCTCTTGCGCTTTCGCCGGCACCACCGCCACCGTGGGGTTCTCCAGCTGGCCGCTGAAGCGCAGTTCCCGCGCCTGAGAAACGACCCGCGTTCCGGTCGCGCCTCGCGGACGAGGGGTGAACGTCAGCGTGCCGTCCATGCCAAACGAAATGGTCCCAGACAACTCCGTTCTCTGGTGCGGAGCATCCAAACGAAATCCATCTAAGGTCAGCTTCTGTTCCCCCAACTGGAACTCGCCTTGTCCACTGGTCCATCGGGACGAGCCCGTGGATGGCCCGCCGATTTCTGCACTGCGTTCCACGTCCCAGCCGCGAAATTCGATCTTGTTCAAGCTCAACTGCCCGCCGCCGGCCAGTTGTTTCAGCAAATCGACTTTTCCGACGCCGGCGGTCGTCAGATGGATCGTTCCAGACGCGACGCCACTCCAGCGCTCCGCCCAGCGTGGGGACCACGGCAACTGCGCCAGGTTGACGTTGGCAATCTCGGCATTCACTTCATAATTTGGCAGCGGCAAGAACATCGCCTTCATTCCACCGCGAACCGTCCCGCCCGCCCATTCTGCTTCGGCATCGCGTACGTCCAGATGCAATTCGTGAATAGCCAGCTTGGCGCGCGCCTTGGCCAATCTAAGCTTCTCAATCGTCAGCGTGTCCGCCGTCAATTCCCCTTCGGCGGAAACGCGCCGCAATAGCTCACTGGCGCGTGCGGTGTTCGTGTCTCCCAACAGGGAGGGCAGCAATCGCTGCAACCAGTTTGGCCGGGAGCGCGGACCAATCCAGCGGTCCAGTTCCGCCGCGTCCAGATGATCGGCATGAAGCTGAAAATGCCAGCTCGGTTCACCACTTGCATTGAGCCCGAGGCCTTCCGAAAGTGTGCCAGACCAGGTGGCCCCAAACGCATCCAGTTTCGTGATTGCGGCGCTGCGAACTCCGTCCTTCCATTCCAGCCGCGTGTCCTCCACCTTGAGCGGTTCGTTCAAGCCGGCCACCTGCAATCTTGCTTTTGTCAGCTCCAAGGAGCCGCTGCGGCGAACTTCGCCGAGGCTGTTTGTCCAATTCCATGCTACGGTTCCGGACGCGGCGCCCCTGTACTCCCATCCCTTATTCAGGGGATAGCCGAACGCTGCCGTCAGCCTGAAAACAGGTGCGGCATCCGCCAGGTGCAGGTTCAAGCGCAATGCCCCCACGCCCGCTGCTGAATCCTGTGCCAGCGCGGCTTCGATGATATCTTCCGGTGCAGCCACGGTTCGCGACTTTCCACCGGCTTTTTCTGCCTTCTCGCTTGATGCCGATGGAGATGGTTCGCCGGGCAACCGCAAACGGAATGCCTCGATATCGAACTTTCCGTTTCGCACCGTCCCATGAAACGGATCGAGGTGCGACACCTCCATGCCGGGAAGGCGCAAAGTCCCTGCCGTGCCCTCGATGGCGCTATCTTCCCAGCGCAAAGGCCAACCGCTGGCTGTGACGGAGCCCGTAATCAGATCGTTGACCCCAACTTCTTCCGCAACGTTGGGCTGGAACGCCCGGTACCACGCCAATAAATCGGCACCCTGCACAGCTATGCTTTTGAAATGCACCTGCCAATCGGCGCGGCTGGAAGTCTGCAGGACGGCCGAACCTTGCAAATTCGATTGAGGCAGCTCCACGCGAACCTCTTCCGCGCAAACCTGCGCGCCAAGTTCACACAGTCCCTTCACATTAACGTTGACGCGGGGGTTGTCCTCCCGCTCCGTCAAATCCCATCTGTGGATGTTCGTGGCGCGCGCCTGCAGGGCGAACCGCCACGAATTTGCTGTCGCGTTATGCTCGTCAAGTTCCGTTCCCACGCTGGCATTTCCGTCCAGGGCAAATTCGCCGCGTACGCCGGAGTCATTCCCGGTGATCAACCGGAACAGATCGGCCAGCGATACCTTCCCCAGTGCAAACGCAGTTGCGCTGGTTGTAATCGAGCCGTTGTGCCCGCCACGTATCCGGTCACCTGCACGGTGCCCGTCGATTGCAACGTCACGCCGCTGCGCCACGGCTGCGCTTCCAGTTGCACCTGCCAGCGCCCCGGCGAAACCTGCTCTACGCTGCCGGAAACACTTGTGAAGGCGAAGGGCCGCTTTTCCTGACCTTCTTTGAAGTTGATTCTTCCCTCGTCGAAGTCAATCTTCTGCAGGCGATAGGTTGTCTCCGCCCGGGGGGGAGTGGAGGCGACGGCAGCGCCCAAGGTAGGGGTAGGACGAGCCGGCGGCAGCCAGCCCTCCAGATTCCAGCGTCCACTGGCGTCGCGCACCAGGATCAGGCTCGGGCGAGTGAAAGACATAGTGCCAAACTCAAAGTGGCCGCGAAGCAAACCCAGCCAACGGAAGCGCGCCGTCATGTGCTCGGCGCGCAGAAAATATTCATTCCCGAAGGCAGGGTCTTCGCCGATGGTCACCGCGTCCACGTCCAGTTCAGGCAGCGGCAGGATCTGCACGGAGAACCGGCCCGTTTGCACGGGCCTGCCAAACGCGCTTTCGAGATGGGCAATCAGGTATCCCCGCGTGCGATTCGTGCGCACCAGCAGGGACACGCCCGCCTGCAAGGCAAGCAGTGCCGCCAGCAGCACCACCACCAGCCCGCCATATTTTCGCAAACGGCTCATACCGAAGGGAGTCTCTCAGACCTGTGAGGAAAAGTGTAGCGCCGCGGCACGAGGGTGAGCCTAGTGAACCGTATGCAGCATCCGATTCCACCGTGTCCGCGCGGGAAGATGAATCAGCGTATCAAGGATGCCCAGGATTCTCTGCGCAAAGGTGGAACTGCCATAGTCCGCGCTGTTCGCGTCGATGGACCAGTAGATCAGGAAGGGGCGGCCCATGATGGCGTCTCGATCGACGAAGCCCCAATAGCGGCTGTCCAGACTGCGGTCGCGATTGTCCCCCATGGCGAAGTATCTTCCCGGCGGCACGACCAGTTCGTCGCCCTGAATATACTTGCGGATCTCATGCGCCCATTCCGGCTGGAGAGACGAAAGGTACATCTGGTTTCCGACGGGAGGAAAATTGTAATTGAGAGGATCGCCGTATCCGGAAGTCGGATCGTGCACCACGTAGGGTTCGTTGAGCATTTTGCCGTTCACGTACACCTGCTGGTCCACGATTTTCAGGTGATCCCCGGGCAAACCAATCACGCGCTTCACGAAGTGCGGATGGTCCTGGTAAGGGAATTTGAAAACGATGATGTCGCCGCGCTGCAGTTCGCGATAAGGCAGGAACTTGTCGTACCACGCGCCCCGCCCTCCGAAAATGAATTTGTTCACCAGGAGGTGATCGCCCACGAGCAGCGTGCGCTCCATGGACTGCGAAGGAATCTTGAAAGCTTGCACGACGAAGCTCGTGCCGAAGAGCGCCAGAATCACCGTGACGAGCAGAGATTCGAGATATTCGGAGACCGTCGTCTGGCTGGTGTGGGCGTAACTCTCCTGCTGCGGCTGGCTTGCCTCTGTCGCAGACTGGCCCGTTGTTTCTTCCGGGGCAACGTGTTCCGGGGTGAGGATCTCATCCGGCATTCGGCCCGACCTCTTCCTTGGCCTTCGTTTGTGCCTGTTGCAGGCGCTCGAGGGCCTGACGCGCGGCCTTTTGTTCTGCCTCTTTTTTCGTACTGCCTTCGGCGCTGGACATGCGCTCTCCCTTTACCCAAACCTCCACCAGGAAGGTCTTCTGGTGATCCGGGCCGCTTTCCCCGGCCAGCCGGTATTCCGCCAACTGACCGCCTTTGCCCTGTAGAAATTCCTGCAAGGCACTCTTGCGATCCGATTCGGAGATGCGTTCGCCGTCCTCGCTAGCCTGAACCAGTACCGTTTTCTTCAATAAACTGCGGGCCGGCTCCAGCCCGCCGTCCAGATAAATGGCCGCCACTACAGCTTCAAACGCATCGGCAAGCAGAGCGGGTTTGTCGCGTCCGCCGGTCTTCTCCTCACCGCGGCCCAACCGCAAGTGCTCGCCAATGCCAAGGTTGCGCGCCGCAATCTCCAGAGAGTGCGCATTCACGATCCGCGCCCGGCTCTTCGAAAGCTGGCCTTCCGTCCAATCCGGAAAATGACTGAGAAGGAATTCGCTGGTCAACAGTTCCAGGACGGCATCTCCAAGAAACTCCAGGCGTTCATTGTCCTGAACGGCGGAACCGGCAAAGGCGATGTCTTCTCCGCGGGCGGCGCGCAACTCTGGAACCGCCGAGCTGTGCGTCAAGGCACGGTCCAGCAGGTTAGGGTCACAAAATTCATAACCCAGGCGTTCCATCAATCGCTCATCCCCATCGCGGACCATGGTTCCGCTCCTGGAATTACACCGTCACAGTTGGCCTATTTCGGCGCGCTAAGCTGCGTTGCGCCAAGCTTTTTTGCCTCGTCAATACCATTCTTGCAATTCGCCTGCAAACCGCTTGGGATGTTGGAGCACTTGGTGAAGTCCGTCACGGCCTCGTCAAAGTGCGAGGTCTTCTCATTGCAGATACCAAGCAGATAGTAGTTCACGGCATCGGGCTGCGGATCCAACTGGATGGCCTTCTCCAAATTGGGAATCGCATCCGCGAATTTGCCCCTGCGAAAAGCCACCAGGCCAAGCCCGCTGTACGCCAGCGCCGACGTCTGATTCTTCGCCTGCGTGAACATTTCATCGGTCATGTTGTCCGGCTTTTGAAACGTTGGAAGTAAATCCAGCGCCTTTTGTGAATACTGCTCCGCCTTCTCCAGGCGCTTCTGTTGGTCGGCCGGAGTCCCGTTCATCTTGCGCGGCAGGGCGGAACCGGCGATGGCCAGGGTCTGGGCATCGTTTGGAAACAGCTCGATTTCTTTGTCGGCCGCCACTTCCATTTTGTCGATATCGCCAATTTGGTAGTAGTACTTCACCTGCCAGCTATAAACCTGGGCGCGGTAGCGGCTCTGCGGGTATTTCTGCAAGAAATCGCTTCCGGCCTGCTCCTTTTTGGCCAGATCCGTCTGGGGTGCATCATTGAAAGCTTTAAAGGCCGCCTCTTCTTCGGCGGTGACCGGCGGCGGGGTGCTTTCCAGTGTCAGCGGAGCCGCTTGTTGCTGGCCTTGCGGTTGCCCCTGTTGCTGGCCCTGTTGTTGGCCTTGTTGTTGCCCCTGAGCGGGCGGCTGCGTCGTGGGCGCTTGCCCGAATGCCAAAGAGCACCCCAGCAACGAACCTGCGATCACAAGGGTTAACCTGAACTGTCTGTTACTTGCTTTCATGACCTGGTCTCCTTTTTCGATTGTCTTCATGGCCGCTCAGACGGCTTTCTCAGATCCAGGTCGCCCAATCCCTTTTGCGCTGCTTGTTGAGCTTGTGCCGGGGCTCCCTGAACTGCCAACACCGCTTGATATTCCGACTTCGCGTGGTCCAACTGCCCTTCGTCTTCAAAAATCCTTGCCAGATAGATGTGCGACCACGCCATCACTAGGGGGTCGTTCGAGGCGGCGTATTGTCCCGTCGTCAGCCGTCCAAAAACCTCCTTGGCCTTGTCGGCGTCGTGATCCAGCACAGCCACCATCCCCAACCCATACCAGGCACGCGGCTGATTTGGATACTTCGCCAGGACTGCCTTGAAGGAGGTCTCCGCCGCGCGCGGATTTTTTGCCGCAAGCTGCTTTTCGCCCTCCGTCAGAGACGCGAGCGCTTCCGGGTCGCTCGGCAAAGTGGACACACGCATGCGATTCCGCGCCACAACTTCGCTCGCTAGCTCCTTGTTTTGTGCTGCCTGCTGTGCGGGGGCAAATTTGATTGCGGCAACACGCGTCTGTTCCGTAGTCACATCGATCGCTCGCACGAGCGTTGGGAAGTAGTCGCGGAATGATGGCTCGGACTTTTCATAGTCCGCCAAACCTTGAAAAATCGGCCGCACCAGCACGTATCCAGCGACATCATTTTCACTCAACGCCGCTTCGCGCTCGCTCGGAGACATCTTTTTCAATTTGAGTTCGACCGCCCTGACCGTGCACTCTCCAAACCAGGAAGGAAAGTCATCCTTCAGGTCCTCGGCCAGCCGCGGGGCCTTTGCGGCGACTTCGTAAAGCGGCCGCTTCACGGCAATCACGTGTGGATACTGGATCGGAAGACCGTCGATCAGGAAATGCAGGTAGGCATGACGGATTACTTCGAGAGGGATTTCTTCCGTGCCGCTGAGGACAACCGCATAGTGATCGACAAAGTTCCGGACGTTTGTGATTCGTCCAACCAGAGGCTCCACGATAACGGTAAAAGTCCTGGGCGTTGTCGGGTCTACGACAGCACGGAGATAGGTGGCGGACTGGAACACGATATCGGAGATGGGGTCATGCAGCCTCTCGATTTCGCGTTCATAGAGCGGCAGCGCTTGGCGGTACATTTTCCCGATCCCTTGCTCGGTGTAATAGTTCGAGAGAATGTCGCTGAATCCTTCCAGGTCCAGCACATCGGGAGGCAGTTCTTCTCTTCTCAGGACCGGGCGGAACTTTGGCGCCGGACCGGCGACAAGTCCGAACCATACGAATCGGGAGAGCATCGCCGCGGGATCGCGAAACTGGTGGCCGCGATAAAACTCTTTCAACGCATCCACGGCCGGGCCGTGCTGTGCCCTCAGCCGCTCACGCATCTGCGCGCGGTAGGTGCTCCAGTTGTCTGGGTTAATATCCCCCTCATAGCCCGCGGCGTAAAGGGCACACATCGTTGCGAACATGGCTTCGCTGGTGTCGATGGTGGACGCTGTGGCAGGTGCGATCGAAGGTCTGGGGCGAGGGGTGGGAGCCTGGGCCTGGCAATATGCTGCGCCGAACGCCACGAGCAGCAAAATTACACAAATCTTGTCACTGATTTTTCTTGGCATCTCGTATTTGCTTGGCGCGACGGCTCCCCGGAACTACTTGCCCGTCTGGCAGGTTCATGAGGCTTGGATGGCGGTATCGATGGATGATACGGACATTCAGGAATCACGCTGCCGCTACCTTTAGCCAATGTACAGGCGCCCCTTCCATGAGTCAAGGAAACGCCCGCAACAGACATCTCGAGTCGAGGCGACACAAGAGGATGTTCCTCACTCTAAGAAGATGGATGAGCTTGCATGTGGAACCGTTGTCCCAGGGACTTGCTCCCGGTCGGCCGCCGCGGACTTGCCAGTCCCGTGTGATTTTGTTAGGAATTAAGAAACCGCCCGTAAGGAAATCCCACTATGAAACATATTCCCCGCTTCTCCTTCATTCTCGTTCCTTTGGCCTCACTTACTTTGCTTTGCTTGCCGGTCAGGCTGATGGCGCAAGCCACGGACTCGGCTTCGAATTCTGGGGCGCAAACAAAACAGCTTGAGTCAAAGACCTTCACTCTGGAAGGCGGGAAGGTTTGGACGGACACCGGGATCACCCTGGAACCTGGACAACGGATCGCTTTCTCCGCACAAGGGTCGCTGCGCTATTCGGACGCAAAAGAAGATAACGGCCCTGAGGGTCTGACGCGCAACTTCAAGGACCTCATTCGGATTCTTCCTTACAACGACGCCGGGCGCGGCGCGGTAATCGCCAAAATTGGCGACCCAGATATCGCACAGCCCTTCCTGATAGGAGCAAGCAAAGAAGTCACGGCGCCGATCAACGGAAAACTCTCCATTGGCATCAATCAGGCCAACAGCGACACGGGCGACGGGTCGTATACGGTCAAAGTCACTGTGTATGCCGCCGACGCCAATGCGCCGAAGGAAGTGGCGCGCCAGGTTTCCTCAATGCCGGGGATCGACAACGCCCTGTTCGAGAAAATACCCCGGCGTATCGGCGATAAAGAAGGTAATCCCGGGGACATGGTGAACTTCCTGATCCTTGGCAACGAGGACGAGATGAAAAAAGTGTTCACCACAGCCGGCTGGGTGAAGGTGGACGCGGACGTGAAAGCCACGATACTTGCAGGCGCAATGGCCAGTTTTTCGAAGGAGTCTTATCTGACCATGCCCATGAGCCCGCTTTATCTTTTTGGCAGGCAACAGGATTACGGATGGGCCCATGCGGAGCCGATCACCGTGGTCGCCTCGCGCAATCACTTGCGCGTATGGAAAGCCCCGTTCACCGTGAATGGACAAATGCTCTGGGTGGGCGCCGCCACGCACGATATCGGCTTTGAAAAGGATCAGCGAAACAACGGGTTGACGCACAAGATCGATCCGGACATCGATCTGGAACGCGATTACGTGGAAAAGACTCTCTCGAGTACCGGCCTGGTTTCGGAAGTCACGCACTTCCTTCCAAAGAACCCGCTTCAGGAAGCCAAAACGGCCACCGGCGGGACCTTCCACTCGAATGGACAGGTTCTGGTGCTGAAGCTGGCAAGTTCTGGAGGCACTTCCGCCACAGCTTCGAAGTAGCTCGAGTGGCGGCGAGTGCCCGTGCGCAAAAAGCCCATGTGGCCGGCCCACAACCTTGCATTGGGATGCAGAGCTGCGGCCGAGTGATCAGGATTTGTGGACCGAACTGTCGGTGGACTTCAGGGACTTGCGGCTGACCAGTGCAGTGCGCCCGTAGTGCTCGCCTTCCAGGATCCGGACCTCGCACCAGCCGGGGTGTCCTTCCAATGCCAGGAGCCGGACGTTTTTTCCGGCCTCAAGCAGCAAAAGCTGTTTTTCCGTTATAAGCATGGAGACGCCGACGTCATCTCCGAGCCGGACCAGACGCTGCCACTCCTCCAGCGATTTTCCGTCCAGGGGCGCGAGCACGCACTCCGTGCCACCCTCCGCCACAAGAGTGAATACCTTCCCTTCCATCGGGCTGGTTGAGGTGCGGCGGGCCACTTGTTGTTCCGCTTCTTTTGCCGCCTCGACCTTCGCCACAAAGCGATAGCCGCGCTTCGGCAGCGTTTCCACGAACTTGGAATTGGTGGCGCTGTCGCCCAGGGCCAGGCGCAGTTTTTTGATGGCGGTGTTCAGGCTGTGCTCAAAGTCGACGAAGGTGTCCGCCGGCCAGATGCGTTGGCGCAATTCTTCGCGAGTCACAATCTGTGATGGTTTTTCCAGCAGGGCGAGAAGAACCTGCATCGGCTGATGCTGCAATTTGACCTTTTTCCCGCGCGAATACAGCTCCCCTGAGCGGGAATCCACGACAAAGTGCGCAAATCTGTGCGTTCCGCTTTCGCTTATTGACGAACCCATGCCCTGTCCCGGAGTAAGCGGCGACTATACCAAACTTCCCGCGGTTTCCGTAACCCGTCGTTTGTAATATTCGCCGCAAAATCGGTCCCCTTGCACTTCGACAAGGGAATTGCTATCCTCTCCTGTCGAAGGACAAGGGGGGAGTTCCGGATGCCCGGTGACCTGCTGCTTCGTCTGCGTTCCCTGTTCCGCCGAAAGGCCGTCGAAAGCGAACTCGATGACGAGTTGCGCTTTCACTTCGATCAACTCGTAAACCGGCATCTGGCCGCGGGCGTGCCAATGGCGGAAGCGCAGCGCCGGGCGCGAATCGAATTTGGCGGAACGGAGCAAGTGCGCGAGGAATGCCGGGAAGCGAGAGGCACACAGTTCCTCGAAACCCTGGCGCAGGATTTCCGCTTCAATCTCCGCATGTTGAGGAAGGCTCCCGGCTTCACAGCCATTGCAGTTTTTACTCTGGCTCTCGGAATCGGCGCGAACACGGCAATCTTCAGCGTGCTCGAGTCCGTGCTTCTCCGCTCGCTTCCGGTGCACAATCCCGGAGAATTGGTGGTGCTCACGGACCCGGAAGCTCATGGAGCGAATTTTGGCAGCCAGGGCGGAAGCCGCTCCCTGCTCGCCTTTTCAGAATTCGAGTATCTACGCGAGCACAACGAAGTTTTTTCCGGAATGTTTGCGGCAGACAGCACAATGCCGGACGCCGAAGTCGTGGTTGGCGACTCCACGGCGGACCACGGCGAAAAGCAGCAAGCGCGAATCAAACTGGTCAGTGGAGGCTATTTCACCACGCTCGGAGTGAAACCCGCGGCGGGCCGTTTTTTTGATAGCGAAGTGGATCGTGTCCGCGGTGGCTCACCGGTTGCCGTTGTCAGCTACTCTTTCTGGAAGCAGCGCTTCGGTTTGAATCCCTCTCTTCTCGGAAGGACGATTCAGATTCATCAGACGTCCTTTGCGATCATCGGCGTCACCCCACCCGGTTTCTTTGGAGAGACCGTGGGACAGTCGCCGGATATCTGGGTGCCCATGATGATGCAAGAGGCGATCTATCCGGGGCAGGACTTCCTGAGCCCGTCGCCGCTGGGAATCCTGAATGAATGGGAATGGACTCAAGTGATGGGGCGGCTAAAGCCGGGAGTTTCCCTGGCGCAGGCGAATGCCGCAATGAATGTTCAATTCATCCAGGAGCTGTCCGCAGCGGCCGGCAGCCTGATGACCGACGATCAACGCAAAGGAAATTTCGGTCAACATCTCGAGTTGAGCCCCGGCGCGCGTGGCTCCTCTTCCATCCGTTCCGCCTTTGGTCAGCCGCTTCAGTTCTTGATGGCATTAGTTGGGTTGGTGCTGTTGATCGCCTGCGCCAACGTAGCCAATCTCCTGCTGGCTCGTGGAGCGGCGCGGCAAAAGGAATTCGCGATGCGACTGGCCATCGGCGCTGGTCGCATGCGCCTGATCCGGCAGCTACTGACGGAGAGTTTGCTTCTGGCCATGCTCGGTGCAGGCACGGGAATTGTCTTGTCCTACTGGACAGACAGACTGCTGCTGCAAATGGTATCCCGTGGAACTTCGTCTTCCTCGATCCAATTGGATCTTCATCCCGACTTGCGTGTTCTGGCATTCACCCTCGGGGTCACTGTCGTCACGGCAGTTCTTTTTGGGTTGATTCCCTCGCTTCTCATCACGCGTCTGGATCTCTCGCCCGTTCTGAAGTCAACAGGACAGGGCATCAAGAGCGATTCACGTACGGGCCGAATGCCCGCCGGAAAGATACTGGTTATCGCGCAAGTCGCAGTTTCCGTGGTTCTCCTGGTGGCGGCAGGGATGTTTGTGCGCAGCCTGGCAAAACTCAGCGAAGTCAATCTCGGATACAACCGGGAAAACCTGCTGCTCTTCCGTGTGGAGGCCGCACCCACAAAGCTCAAGGGGGCGGAGACTTTGCGCCTATTCCAGAGCTTGCTCGAAAAGATTGCAGCGGTACCGGGAGTCCGTGCCGTGTCCATTTCCGCCAACGGACTATTCCTCGATTCCGAATCCGGCGACCCTGTCTCCGTGGAAGGCTACACGCCCAAGCCCAACGAGCGAATGAATTCACGCATGGATCACGTTGGTCCACACTATTTTTCCACCCTCGGCATTCCCATCTTGATGGGGAGAGAGATTGAGCCTCAAGACAGCGGCGGTGGACTTCGCGCCGCCGTCATAAACCAGTCTTTCGCCCGGCGCTTTTTCCCCAACACGAATCCTCTCGGAAAACGCGTGCGGGACACTTATCCGGGCAATCCCAGCGACCTGGAGGTTGTAGGCGTGGTGGCGGACGCCAAGTACAACAGTCTGCGGGAAAAACCGATTGCGCGGCTTTATGCCCCTCTCTTTCATCCTATGTGGGATCAAGACGACGCGGCATTTGAAGTCCGTACGTTTGCGGATCCTTCCACGGTGAGTGCGTCTCTGCGCGAAACGGTTCAGTCCGCCAATCCTGCGATTCCGCCCATTGAGATTGAGACCATGTCCGGCCTCGTGGACGACTCGCTTCAGACCGATTGTTTCATCAAACAGCTTTCCGAAGCGTTTGGAATTCTTGCCATCGTGCTGGCCGCCATCGGCCTTTACGGTGTGATGGCGTACACCGTTGCTCGGCGGACTAGGGAAATCGGAATTCGGCTGGCTTTGGGTGCGGAACCAGGGACAATCCGCTGGCAAGTTCTGCGCGAGACACTGGCGCTCGTGCTCATCGGCATTCCCATCGGGATTCCGATCGCCATCCTTTGCGCGTATCTGGTTCGCAGCATGTTGTTTGGATTGAGCTTCGTTGATCCGGTGACACTGTTGCTTGCGGGCATTCTGTTGGCCATTGTTGCCGCTTCCGCAGGGCTGCTGCCGGCGCGGCGAGCTTCCCAGGTCGACCCGATGGTTGCCCTTCGCTATGAATGACCTGGCCTTGTCATAGCAATTATCCTCAATCGATTAGCGCCCACCAGAATTCACCCCCGGTGTACCTGTTGTTCACCCGCTGTGCATTGCCGGTTTTCGAGAGTTCGGGCAAAGTGCTCCCTGTCCTTCAGTCAATTTCGGCTCGAAAGACACCGCCCACAACAGAGTCCGCAGAAGTTGGGAGACCCAATGTCGAAAGTGATTGTCTTGCCTGAGACAGGCAGTTTCGTTCTGCCGGTCATGGATGCGTCGAAGAGACGAAATGCGCAAGGGTTGTCTACATCGGACTTCCGGCGCATCCTGACGGACTTGCGGCAGCGGCCGCCTTCGCAGCGCGAATTTTTGCGCAAACTATTACGTCGTGCGCTCGCCACGGGTGCGCCGACACATTTCCCCGTAGTAAACCACGCTGTCCCTGACCCCGTACATCCTTCCTAGATCAACCCACCACCGGAGGCGGCGTGTAGTCCCTGGCGCAACCTTCGGAACCCTGAACCAGACGAAGCCCGGGCGAAATCCCGGGCTTCGCTCTTTTTGGAGGAGGGGGATACCCTCTGTGCCGTGTGCGGGCAGTGCGCCGGTCTGAAAACCGGCCACTACGGCGCAGGCGTAGTGCTTTTTTAGTATTGCGCTATTGGTGTCGGCGCAACAGAGTGGCAAACACTTCTGGCTGCTGGGCCATGGAAGTGGTGGTGCGGCCGGATTTTCCAGAAGCGGTGGGAGAAGCGATATGCCGATACCGACAGAACCGATTGGAAGTATTCCGCGGCCTGCGGAGTTGCTGGAAGCGATGAGGGCTCGCGCCGCGGGGCGAATCACGGAGGAACAACACCGCGCTGCGGAAGAAGCGGCGCTGCGGGATACGATCGCCCGATTCGAAGAGACGGGTTCGCCGGTGATTTCGGACGGCGAACAGACGAAGCCAAGCTTTGCGACGTACCCGTTGTCCGGTCTGCAGAACCTGGCCCCGGATGGCGTGGTGATTCCGTTTGCGGACGGACATACTCGCCAACTACCGAGGCTGACAGCAGGTCCGTTTTGTTATGGAGTGCACGCGATCCAGTTCTTCCGGGCGGCCCAGCGATATGCGCACCGGCCGGTGAAGCAGGCGGTGATTTCCGCATCGGCGCTGAGCCTTTTGTATCCGCAGAATGGCCTTCCCGGCTATTCCCGAGACCAGTTTCTGGACGATCTGGTGAACGAAGCGAGGCGGGATATCCGCGAATGCCTGGACGCAGGCGCGGCGTGCGTCCAGATCGATTTCACGGAGGGACGCCTAGCGCTGAAGCTCGATCCTTCCGGAAAGCTGCTGGAGTCATTTGTGGAGCTGAACAACCGGGTGCTTGAGGGATTCGGCGCCGCGGAATTGCAGCGCATCGGAGTGCATACGTGTCCTGGCGGGGATCACGACTCGACGCACAGCGCGGACGTGGACTACGTGACTCTGCTGCCGCACCTTTTCCGGTTGAAGGCGGGGCGGTTTTACATTCAGTTGGCGAGCGAGCCGGATCGGAGGCGCGTGCTTGGCGCGGTGCGGACGCTGTTGAAGCCGGGCGTGGTGCTGTTCGTTGGCGTCACCGATCCAATTCACCCGCGAATCGAGACACGTGAGGAAGTTCGAGCGCGTGTGCTGGAAGCCGCGGAGTTTGTTCCGGTGCAGTCGCTCGGGACTACCGACGATTGCGGGTTTTCCCCGTTTGCCGATGACACGTCGACGTCGCGGGATACGGCGTTTGCGAAGATTAGCAGCCGGGTGGAAGGGACGCGGATGGCGGCGGAAACGTTGAAGGTGTAGAGCGGCGATCTAGTGAGCGTCAAGAACATCGCCACTACACATGCCAAGAGCGGACCTATCCCGGCTCGGCGAATACTTCGTCATCAGGCGGTGGCGAGTTCTTTGATGCGGGAGGACTTCCAGAGTTCTATATAGGGCCTCAGGTCGTCCATCATGCGGGCGAACTGGCCGAGTTCGAGAGATTGGGCGCCGTCGCTTATGGCCTTTTCGGGCGCGGGATGCGCTTCGACGATCAGGCCGTCGGCGCCGATGGCCACACCCGCGCGTGCGAGTGCGGGGACGAGGCTGCGCTTACCGGTGGCGTGGCTGGGATCGAGAATCACGGGAAGGTGAGTCAGTTCGTTCAAGACGGGAATGGCGGAGATGTCGCAGGTGTTGCGAGTGGCGGTCTCGAAGGTGCGAATGCCGCGCTCGCAGAGGATGATGTCGGGATTGCCGTGGGCGGTGATGTATTCCGCGCTCATCAGCAGCTCTTTGATGCTGCTGCTCAGGCCGCGTTTCAGCAGCACCGGCCGGCCGCATTTTCCCAGGGCTTTCAGCAGCATGAAATTTTGCATGTTGCGCGCGCCCACCTGCATGACGTCCGCGTAGTTCGCGACGAGGTCCACATCGCGGTCTCCCATCACTTCGGTGACGATCGCCAGGCCGGTGGCTTTCTTCGCTTTCTGCAGGAGCTTCAACCCTTCTTCTTCCATGCCCTGGAAATCGTAGGGCGAAGTGCGAGGCTTGAACGCGCCGCCGCGCAATAGTTTTGCGCCGGCTTTGGCCACGGCTTCGGCCGAGCGCATGATCTGTTCCTCGCTCTCGACGGAACATGGTCCCGCGATGACGACAAATTCATCGCCCCCGATTTCCGTGCCGTTCACCTTGATGCGCGTCTTGCCCTTACGAAATTCCTTGCTGACGAATTTGTAAGGTGCCGTGATGCGCACAACTTTTTCAACCTGCGGCATCGCCTCCACGGATTCCAGGCAGGGTGTCACGTCGCCGACGCCGACGACGCCGATCACGACGCGCTCTTCGCCTTCGATGGAATGGACTTTGTAGCCAAAGTGCTTCACGATTCCGCAAACCTCGTCGATTTCCTCGCGCGTCGCGTGCAACTTCATCGAGATGATCATGGCTGTTCTCTGTGTCCTTCTCCGGATGAGCCGGCTGAAAATAAAAAAGCCCACTCGCTGCGAGTGGGCCAAAGATCGCTGGATGGAACTAGCTTATACGACGGCCCCTCGCTTCCGGCAGGTGCGGAACGTAAATCGCCACCAATAGGAATAGCCCGCGAATTTCATGGAGGTGATTGTAACGGGTCCTGAGGAAAACGCAAGGGCGAAGTGGTAATGGAGGTATTAGCACCACGAGAAGAGAGTGCCTCACTTGGCGGACTGGGTTCGGAATGGCGGGTTGCCGGCAACCAACTAGAACAGCAGGATGGCGACGCGGAAGCGGGCAAACTCCGTGGCTCCTCCGGCATGGCAGGCGCCGACAGAGGCAGAATGCAATTTGCCGGAGGCGACTTTCTGCAAAACCTCGTCGGGAAGGCGGTTGAGGTCGGACATTTCATAGCGGAGAACAGTGGCAGGCCGTGGCCCGGCCCAGCCGCGATCGAGTTCGCAGGTTTTTCGTGCGTCGGGGGAGCCAGCGTCCACTTGCAGGCCGTGGCGCTCGATTTGGGCGGCGACTTCGCGCTCTTGCTCATCCAGGCTGAGGGTGGGCACGGCGGTGGAGAAATCTTCGACAGCAAAGAGCATGTTGCCAGACTGCACGACGGAGATGCCAACGGCATTCAGATCCGGATCGAGAAGGTTGGCGCGATGCGGCGGCGAGTTCATCCACTGGGTGTGCAGTCCACTGACGGTTGGGCCTTGCGCCACATTTTCCGCGATCATGCTGAAGCGCGCGCCTGTCTGACGGGCGCGATCCTGAACCGGCGGTTCGCCGGGAAACTGATGAGAGAGCTGGTTCATCTGTGCCATGTGCAAGGCGTGTTGATGCGCAGCGGCGGCCAGTGAGGAATCCCATTTCAGAGGATGAAGGCCGGCGGCGGCGCGGTCGCGGTTGGCAGCGTTCAATAGAGTCTGGTCGGCGATGCTGGTTTGCGGGCGCGCGTTACAGGGATTTGGCGACAGCGTGAGCGCGATGAGCGCGGCGATCGTCAAAAAACGAAGGACAGTGGACACAAGAAGCTCCTGGTTTTATTGAACACTGGGGTGGGGAAAAAGGTGCGTGAAAAAGTTGGTGAGTTCTGCGGGAATGGTAGCTGGCCGGGGGGACAGGAAGAGGTAGTCAGTAGTCAGTAGTCAGTAGGGCTTAGCCGCGGACGTGAACGGCGCTGAAGTTGATGACGACGTGGCCGCCTGCGGTGGGACGACCGAAGCTCAGCATCGGGCGGAAGCGGGAGAAGATCAGCATCTGATCCAGCTGATGACGGACATCCGGCGAATCGGTGCCAGAGAGAATGTCGTAAGTGGTCATCTGACCATGGGCGTCCACAGTGACGTCGACCAGAAGGTCGTGCTGCAGTTCCAGATCAGGATGCTGCATTTCCGCGACGACCGCTTCGGAATAATCCGAAAGCGAGATGAGCTCGGCAGGCTGCAGAAGGCCCGTGGGAATGTCATTGGGATCGGCTTGCACGGTAATGCCAGGCACGATCATGTGGAGCACAAAGACGAAGATGACGAAGGCGGAAAAGAGTCCTCCAGTAGCGGGCACCGTGAGGGGGCGAAACACGTTGTCCAAGAGAATTTCCGCGCGGTCCTTCATGCGCTGCCAACGCTTTTCCCAACCCTGGGTTTCCTGAGCCTGAGACGCATCAACCTTAATGCGAATGGCCAAATCCGCCGGCGGCACCGCGCGCGGCATACGCGAAAGCAGAACGGAGAGCTTCCGATAGCGCTGCAACTCTTCCCTGCAGCCCTCGCAACGATCCAAATGCTGCCCAATGCTGCGGCGCTCCTCGGGACCCGGAGCGTCCACCAAGGCATCATCGAGATACCCTGCGAGCCGAGTACGTACAGTCTTGCAACTCATGGTAGATCCTCTCGCGTCCGGTCTGGACGGATATTCTCCCCGGCCCCTGACAAACTTGTGGCCTGCACGAAGGCCACTTGCAATCCCACCTGCGCACAGAAACCTGTTGCCGGCAGACTTTGCTCGCGCGGCATGGCCGGCTCCCGGGGCGCCGCAACTCGCCGTTCGCCCAGGAGCGGCTCCAGAATTTCCTTAAGGGCACGCCGCCCACGAAGGATGCGGGACTTCACCGTTCCGACACTGACTTCCAATACTTCGGCTACTTCCTCGTAGCTCAGACCCTCGAGGTCTCGCAGGATCACGGCGCTGCGAAAGACTTCCTGTACCTGCTGGAGGGCGCCCTGAACGGCCACTTGTATTTCCTGCGCGGCGAGCTGATCGAAGGGAGTGGCGCTAAGGTCCTCGACATCGATCTGCGCAAATCCTTCTTCGGGCTCCGCATCAATCGAGACGTTCTTCTGCAGATGGCGCTTGAACCAACGGCGGTGGTTCAGCGCTTCCCGAATGGCGATGCGGTACAGCCAAGTCTTCAAGGAGCTGCCCTGGCGGAAATGACGAATGCCCTTGAAGGCCTTTAGGAAAACTTCCTGAGCGGCATCGGCAGCGTCGGCGGTGTCACCCAACATGCTCAGAATCAGGTTGAAGACGGGACCGTGGTAATGGGTAACCAGCCAGTCGAATGCTGTTTCCGAGCCGGCTTGCAGCTCGGTGACAAGTTCGGCTTCATCCCTGCCCCATGAGAGGGCGCTGGCCCAATCGGACACGGTGTGCCTTTCTCCGCCTGTGCCAAATTTCGGCTACGGCGGACTGGCCTATCTCGGTTGGGCGGAACCCCAACCTTTGTCCGCTCTAAGTATTAGACACCGGAGGGAGCGGAACTGTTTCCTGGCGGTGGCCGAGCGAGAACTGATCTAAAGGCAAATTGTGGCACTAAGGGAGTGTGGGCGCAATGGGTTGAAGGTAATGGCTGCAGTCAGCAGGTGCATGAATTTGGTTAACAGTAATAGGGTGAGTTCTCCCCACCCTAGTCTGGAAACAGTTCAAACCATGCGAGTTAAGAGAGGGGGTCGTCGAAGTGAGGGAAACAAAAGAGTTATGGGTGAAATCGAGAGACCAAGGGTATGAAGAAGAGGGATTCATCGTGCAAAAACCGTGGAATGGAGGAGAGTGCCTCACTTCACGGACTCCCTTCGGAATGACGGGTTCGCTCTTTCTGAATCGGCTGAGTCCTCTCTGTCAATGAGCTTGCGGATGGCATCCCAGGCGGGACCGCAACCGGCTGAGAATTGCTCTTCGTTGGCGACGCGATCTGTTAGGCGGATCAGCGAACCAAGCTGTTTGAAAGCGCCAAACTCTTGAGCGGAGATGCGTCCCTCGTAAAAGGCGCGGAAGAGGGTGCGCTCGGCGCGACTGTAGTCGGCAGGCTTAGCGGAACCCCGGGTGAGACAAGCCATTTCACGGAGAAAGTTGTCCTGACGGGACGCGCGAGAGCGAAAGGTGCCGTGATGGAAGCAAAGGCCGTGCAGTTCCAGACGGGCGGGCATGCGGCAGCGACGGCCGTCCGCAAAGGAGAAGCGGCAACGGGAGGGGTCCTGGAAATCCGGACGCTTGCCAGACATGCGCGGAGTATAACACTACACTACGGTACTGACAAGTAACCGTTAAGGCAAAACGAGTGGGACGACCGGCCGCCTTCGAAGGCTACTTCCCCGTCGGCTTGTAGTCCGTACACTTGCAATCGGGAAAATAGCAAGGGTGACGGAGGTTGCCCTTCTTGTCGCGCTCCACACGGTGAATCGATTTACCGTGTGTGCACCTGCATGGTTGTTTCTTCTTCGGGTTCGTCATGGAGTTGTTTGGCAGCATTTTACTACCAGGCCGGGGAAAGGAGCGAGGGAAAATGCCACGCGCGGCGGGTAGGAGGGGATCAGGAGCTCGGCTGGAGAACTTTTTTCCGCAGGCTCGGAAATAGAGGTAGGGGTACTGGTGTGGCTGACTGCCCCAAGAGAAAAGCACAGATCCGTTCCTTTCCTGCCCGAGCTCACGAACTCAAACGGTGCCAACTCCAACAGAATACAGAGCGAACGACGTTGTGGTGTTGTCGCTCGAAGCGATGAATCCTCGTGCAGAGCTGCAGCGACACGTGAGACAAGGGCTGACTGGGGATTCGCGCACGACCAAAGAAGCCTTCGAGTGGAAAAAGCTGTCGTATTCCCTTCTAAACGCAAATCCAAGTACTCTGACTTATGCAAGCAGGCACCAAGAGGCGGCAAGACGACTATTTGTCTGGATTGAGCGGCTGCCAGAGTTCGATTTTGTTGCCGTCGGGATCGTATATCCAGGCGAAGCGGCCGTAGCTTTCGTCTTGGCGCTTAGGGTCGATGCGAACGCCTTCTTTCGCCAGGCGCTCGAGCAGTGCTTCGAGATCGTCGACGATGTAGTTCACCATGAACGAGGCTGAGCTGGGCTCGAAGTATTTGGTGTTGCCGGGGAAAATGCTCCAGATCGTCATCTGCTCACTTTCAGGATTGTCTTTTTCACGCCACGGCAGCATGACACCATAGCCGCTATCCGCGAAGCCGAGATGTTTTGCATACCACTCCTTCATTTGTTGCTGATTCGCGGACTTGAAGAAGATACCGCCGATGCCGAGGATTCGGCCTTGCTGGCTCATGGTTGTTTTCCTTTCTTCTTACGGGACAGGGGCAATGCCGCTTCGGCTCCAACCCCGCAGCGCTTTCCTCTCCTCTTCCGATAAGCGGATCAGGGCCGCGGGTCGGCGCGCGCCCTAGTATCCCGGAGTGCGCTAATTAATGCACGTAGATACTAGGGCGTGGATCGTAGCGTGACTACCTCGGCAAGGCCGAGAACCAAAGCGTAGGTGGCGAAGAGAAACGCGCCGTACCTTCCTCCGGACGTGGCCTGCAGTCTAGGCATGAACGTTCCCAAATGCGAAAGAACGACGGCCTCACCGATCATTCCGGGGATCGCGAGGAGGAGCATCGCCGAAGCCCAATGCGCAAGAGGGATCTGGCGCCAGCGCAGGATGGCAACGCACAAGGCCGCAGAAACCACGGGAGAAAGAGCGAAGCTGATCCAGTAGCGCAGTTCGGTAGTCTCCAGCACACGGGGACCTTGATAGGCGTAATAGACGGTGCCGAGAATCCAGATGGCGAGACCGAGGAAGAAGAGATAGGCACTCTCTTGAAGGTTCATAGAGACTCCTTGCGTGGTAAAATGTACCAGGCGGTACATCTAAAAATGTACCACGCGGTACATTTGGAGGCAAGGTGGTACGGCATAGAAAGGCAGCAGTGGACCAGTTGCTGGATCGATGCCTGGGGGCGTTTGTGAAAGCGGGCACGCTGGACCTGAGCCTGGACGAATTGGCGAAGAAGGCCGGGAGCAGTAAACGCATGCTGGTGCACTATTTTGGTGGACGCGAAATCATCGAAGAGAGGGCCATGAGCCGTCTGGAGGAGAGGCTGCGGGCGCAGTTTTCGCCGAATGCATTTCCACCAGGAGCGACACCGGAAGCGGTTCTGGCGGCTCTGTGGGAGCGGTCGACGGCTCCGGAATCAAAGGGTGTATTGCTGCTGGTGATGGATCTTTCGCGGCGAGCGTGGAACGGTTCGAAACGGGCGAGAGCGTTTTATGCGGAGCAACAACGACTGTGGGTGGAATTGCTGATGAAGTTTTTGCCGGATCAGGCGGCGGTGGAAGAGGTGCTTCAGCTTTTTCAGGGGGCAGTGCTGGCGTATTTGATTACAGGGGATCGGGAGGCGGGGAGAAGGGCAATTCTGAGGGCGGTGAGGAGATAAGAGCGGGCAGTCAGCGTTTGAGGTGGGCGAGGCTGGCGGAACGGAAGGCTTCGTTGACGGTTCGGAGGAGCGATTCGCGGCTGAAGGGTTTTTCGAGGAAGAGGCCGTCGTGGAGGAGCTTGTCGTCCTGTTCCATCTGCTCGAGATAGCCGGACATGAAAACGACCTTGAGATCGGGGAGAAGATCGGTGAGGCGCGCGGCGAGTTCGGTGCCGCGCATTCTGGGCATGACGACATCGGTGAGCAGGGCGCCGATGGACGGGCCGTTTTGTTTGGCGATGCGCAACGCTTCGACGCCATCGTGGGCGGTGAGAACGCGGAAACCGGCAGTGTCCAGAAAACGACTGGCGAGTTCACGGACGGCGGCATCGTCTTCCACCACGAGAACCGTGAGAGCTTCCGCGGCGGTTGGGAGCGAGGGTTTTGTGGCTGCGATTGGGGCGGCGTGCTCCTGCACCTGCGGGAGATAGACTTCGAAACAACTTCCCTTCCCCGGGCCAGATTCGACCCAAATCAAACCGCCGCTCTGCTGGATGATGCCGTAAACAGTAGAAAGTCCGAGGCCGGTGCCGCGGCCCACTTCCTTGGTAGTGAAAAATGGCTCGAAGATGCGAGCTTTGGTCTTGGCGTCCATGCCGTGACCGTTGTCCGCGGCGGAGAGCAAAACGTAAGCGCCGACGCCCAAGCCGGGACGAGTTTGCGCATAGGCTTCGTCTACGATGACATTCCGGGTTTCGATGATGAATTTGCCGCCCTGCGGCATGGCGTCGCAAGCGTTGACGGTCAAGTTCATCAGGACCTGTTCGATCTGGCCAGGGTCGGCCTTGACGTTTTTCAGATCGGGTGCGGGAAGAAAAACATATTCGACGTCTTCGCGAATGAGGCGGCGAAGGAGTTTGTCGGTTTCCGTGATGAGGGCGTTCAGGTCGAGCACTTTTGGCTGAAGGATCTGGCGCCGGCTGAAGACGAGCAGTTGACGCGTGAGGGCAGAGGCGCGGTCGGCGGCTTTGTGAATCTGTTCGCCGCTTTTGTACGAGACATCGGAGACGTTGAGGCGGTCGAGGAGGAGTTCGCTGTGGCCCTTGATGATGGTAAGGAGATTGTTGAAGTCGTGAGCGACACCGCCGGCGAGGCGCCCGAGGGCCTCCATCTTTTGCGATTGGCGAAGCTGGTCTTCCAATTGTCGGCGTTCGGTTTCATTGCGCTGCAGCGTGCGGCGCATGAGGTCAAAGGCATGAGTTACCTTGGCCACTTCGCCGCCGCCATTAATCTGCAGGCGATAGTCGTAGTCGCCACGCTCAAGGGCGTGCACACCGTGGACGAGGGAAGCGAGCGGCTTGGTGATGGTGCTGGAGATCAGGAAGGCCAGAAACGCTCCGGCGAGCACGGCAAGAAAGCCGACACGAAGGAGAAGGCGATTGAGATGCTGGAGGAAAGCCGTGGTGTCCGCATCGGAGCGAAAGACCATCAGACTGGCGCTGTGAGGAAGACCAGGAGTCAATTCGACGGAGCTCGCAAAGTAGCGTTCACTGCCGAGGAGAATCTGATCGGATGGCGAGCTACCGCACAACGTAGAGGAAGACTGGCCTTCGCGGTAAGGGTCAAGGGTGCTGACAACGACGCGGCCACCGTAACAGACAGCCACTTCGCTGGAGAGAAGGTGGCCGAGATCGTGGACGGCGCGCTCATCGAGTTCCTGGCCCACGACCACTGTGGCGGACTGGAGATTGGCTTTTGTGCGGGGTGGACGAATGGACTGAAGTTCGACCTGATAAAGATGGCCCTGGTGAAACCACCAGTCGGAGGCCTGTTTTCGGGCGAGAGATCCGCGCAGGAGGTCTTCCACGGATTGAGCCGAGAAGCCGGAATGAGCGTGCAGGGAAACGACTTTTCCGGAAGAGTCGGCCAGTGCCATGAGGTCGGTGCCTGAGGTGTCAAAAGGATTGCTGGCGGAATCGGCGAAGGAGTTGGCGTCGTCATCGGAGAGGTAAACGGAAGTGGCGAGAAGGTCGGCCTTGCGGGACATGAGGGCGCGGCGCTGGTGCTGAAGGACCTCGAACATCACGACAGAATTGTGGGCGTTCATGGCCAGTTCCTGATGGGCGCGCTCCTGTACGGTGTTGCGTACCACAAGAAGGACGACCCAGGTGAGGCCGGTGATGACAAGGACCATGGAGAGAAGGAATTTGGTCCTTAAACGAAGGTTGACGAGCACTCTTGGCATTCGGGGGCGGAGTCCTCGCGTGCTACTTGCCTTTTCTTTAACCAAGAAGTTTGAGAATGACACCGGGGGCAGGGGGTGGGAATGGAACTGCGGTACTGGTGTTCAGACAAAGGTACTAGCTGGGGGAGGCTGACAACGACTCGCACCTTTCTTTGCTTCGTGGATGTGATGAATTGGGTTAGAGGGAGCGGGCGGCGGCCGCGGCGGAGGCCCAGGCCCATTGGAAATTGAAGCCGCCGAGATGACCGGTGACGTCGACGACTTCCCCGATGAAGAACAGGCCGGGGACGAGACGCGACTCCATGGATTTGCTGGAGAGTTCGCGAGTATCGACGCCGCCTGCTGTGACTTCGGCTTTTTCGTAACCTTCCGTGGCTGCCGGATTGACGCTCCAACTGTGCAGCTCCCTTTCCAAATTCTCGAGGCAGGAATTGGTGTAATTCGATGGGGCGTTGAATTCGAGCCAGCGCGAGGCGAGGCGACTGGGAAGAAATTCCTGAAGGGTCTTGCGGGCAGTGCCGAGGTCTCTGCGGGCCGAAGCACGGAGCGAGGCGGTGGCGTCGCGCGAGGGTACGAGATCGAGATGGATGGGCTGGCCCTCCTTCCAGTAGGAAGAGACCTGGAGGATGGCAGGGCCGCTGAGGCCTCGATGCGTGAAGAGCATTTTTTCGCGGAAAGAATGTTTTCCGGAGGAAGCAATAACCTCCGTGGAAACGCCCGCGAGTTCGGAATAACGCCGATGATCGGAACGGTTGAAAACCAAAGGAACGAGGGCGGGGCGCGTGGGGATGATTTTGTGGCCGAACTGGCGGGCGAGGTTGTAGCCGAAGGAAGTGGCGCCCATCTTGGGGATGGAGAGGCCTCCTGTGGCAACAATGAGAATCGGCGCACGGAACTCCGCGGAATCGGAGCGGAGAAGAAATTCGGTGGAGTGGCTGACTTCGGTGACGCGCGTGTTGAGAAAAATTTGAACGCCGGCGACTTGGCATTCGGATGCGAGCAGGTTGGTGATATCGGTGGCGGAGCGATCGCAGAAGAGCTGGCCGAGCGTTTTTTCGTGGTAGGCAATGTGGTGCTGTTTGACGAGCGCGAGAAAATCGCCGGGCGTGTAGCGAGCCAGGGCGGACTTGGCGAAATGGGGGTTCGAGGAAAGGAAGTTTTCTGGGTTGGTGTAGAGGTTGGTGAAATTGCAGCGGCCTCCGCCGGAGATGAGGATTTTCTTTCCGACGCGGTCTGCATGTTCGAGGACAGCGACGCGGCGTCCGCGTTTGCCTGCTTCGAAAGCACAGAACAGCCCGGCGGCGCCGGCACCCAGGATCAGAACGTCGAAGGAACGGAACAGAGAGGCCTCACGGAGATTGGTTTTGGTGACGCAGGTGTAGGTTAGGAGATTTTGGGAGAGAAGACGAGTCCACCTTTCGCAGAAGGAACGAAGGGGTGAACCGCCTCAAGCGCGTGGGAAAAGAACGGGTCTGAAGACCCGCCACTACCGGAAAACTCGAAGGGGGTTAGTCGAAGGAGGTAGGAAGCTCGGGGTGGCGGAGGTGATGGAAGAGGTGAGCAATTTGGGAGGGAGTAACGCGGAGGGTGGAGAGTGGCGGCAGGCGGTCTTCGGGGAAGAATTGGGCGTCGGCGGTTTCATGGCTGTTTTGCGGCGCGCCGCCCGTGAGTTCGGCGAGGAAGAAAAGCTTATAGGCGTGGAAGACATAGGGAGGATGACCGTGGAGGTTGCGGTCGAAAACAGCGGCGAGTTTGGTGATGCGGACTTCGTAGCCGGATTCTTCACGGGTTTCGCGGACGGCAGCGACGGAGGGAGGCTCGCCGACGTCGGCCCACCCGCCGGGGAGGGTCCAGCAGCCGTCCTCGAGTTCGCGTACGAGCAGGATGCGGCCGTCCTGGAATGCCGCGACACGCACATCCGTTTTGGGTGTGGCGTAACCGGATTGTTGGGCAAAGAGATTCTGCAAGTGCTCGGCGTTTTCGCGAGTTGCACCTGCGGCCATCATTTCCGCGGCGATTTCTCGGATCTCCTCGTAGCGGTGGATATCGAATTTGTCTTTGCAGTAGGTAAGACCGGTTTGGGAGATGGCTTGAAGGCGGCGGGCCCAAGTAAGCCATAGCGGAATGGACATGAAGTTATTTTGGCAGCGGAGGGTGAAGAAGAACAAGTCAGGAGGATGACTGGAAGGTTACAAATTGGGTTGACTGGACGGAGTTGAGATTGAGACTGGGAGAACGGAAGAGGACAAACACGGATTCATCGCAAAATCCAAAAGCGGCGAAGATGGCGTACTATGAGTGGGAAATTTTGAGCGAACCGAGGTGGCGTGAGTCCGCAGGGCGCAACGGGAGAAGCGACAACCGATTGGACGTTGCTGGCACGTATAGGGCAGAAGGACGAAGAAGCCCTGTCCGCGCTCTACGACCGATACAGTGGACTGGTGTTTTCCGAAGCGAAACGGATCTTGCGAGATGCGGGGGCAGCGGAAGAGATTCTGCAGGATCTTTTTTATCAGATATGGCGCACGTCGCAACGGTTTGATCCGGCCAGAGGATCGCTGGCGGGTTGGCTGCTGGTAGCCGCGCGCAACCGAGCGATTTCGAAGCTGCGGCGGAACACAGTTAGCGAAGAACTGGACGAAAACGGAGTGACCCTAGGCTTCGACGTGGAATCGCACGCGGCGCAGAATCTCCTCCTGGACAAAGTTCGTGCGGTGATGGGAAACCTGCCGGAGAACCAGCGGGAAGCTCTGGAGTGCGCTTATTTCGAAGGGATGTCTCACGCGGAAATTGCGGAGAAGACCGGACAACCGTTGGGAACGGTGAAGACAAGAATCCGGAGCGCGATGGAGGCGTTGAAGAAGGTGCTGCTTTGAGTAACGGAGAGCACATTCGCTTGGAGGAACTGGAGCTGTTCGCTCTGGGCGCGCTACCGGAAGCGGAGGCCGCGGCGCTGCAGGCGCACGTGTCTGGCTGCGGCGAGTGCGCCATGAAGCTTGCGGAAGCACGCGGACACGCCGCATTGCTGACGTTCGCAGTCAAGCAGGACAAGCCGGCTGGGACGATCAAAGCGGAACTGATGGCGCGTATCCGGGCGAACCGGGAAGCCGAAGAAAGATATGCGTGGCCGGTGAAAACCGGAGGGAGGGGTGGCGGTCAGGCCAGGGGGAAGCCGGAGGCGAAGAGTAGTTGGTTGACCTGGGTTCTGGCGCCCGCCGCTGTGGTATTGGCGCTGGTAAGTTTTGTCCTGTCCTGGCAGAACCGGAGAATCGCCGCGGAGTTGGACAGGGAACACAAGGAAGCAGAGGCCCTGGTTCACGACCGGGAAGAGATTGAGAAACTTGTTGGCGTATTGGCCGCGCCGGATACGGTGACGGTGAAACTGGCGGGAATCGGCGATGCGGGGAACGCGAACGGCGTAGTGAAATTCAATGCGAAGGCGGGAGTCGTGTTGTATGCAGCGGACCTTCCGAAATTGCCGCCGGACAAAAGTTATCAGATGTGGCTGGTGCCAGAGAGCGGAGCGCCGATCAGCGCGGGATTGCTGGGTCCGGGCGGACGCGCCTGGGGCAGGATGTGGACGGGCGACGTACCGGCGAATACGCAGGCGAAAGCGTTCGCGGTGACGATTGAGCCGGTGGGCGGGATGGCGCAGCCGACGGGGCCGAAGATTTTGTTAGGGGCGACGCAGGGAAGAGAAGAGGATTCCTCACTTCGTTCGGAATGACAAAAAACGGGGGACAGTCCTACGTCCATCGAAAACGCACGAAAGGGAGATTCCTCACTCCGCTGACTCCGTTCGGAATGACGGTAGAACTTTTCCGCAACTGGTGGAGCCTGATACCGCAAAGGCGTTGTTCAGACGAGGCGGATGTTGCGCTCGATGGTCTTGATGACCGTATCCATTTGTCCAGACAGCACCTGCTTGGCGAGGCTGAGCGTGTAGGTCTCTGCTGTGTGGAATGGCACGTGCGACGGCAAGGAAAGAGCGAGCGGATCGACGACGGCGTCCACCACGACGGGACCGCTCTCCCACGCGAGGGCTTCGGCGAGCGCGTCCTTGACATCCGTTGGCTCTTCGAGACGGATACCCTTCGCGCCCATGGCTTCCGCGACGCGCGCGAAATTGGGATTCTTGAAGCTCACACCGAAAGGAACGAGTCCCGCCTCCTGTTGCTCGATATTGACGAAGTCGAGTGATTCGTTGTTGAGGATGATCTGAACCACGCGAGCCTTGCGCTGGACCTGAGTGAGCAGATCGCCCAGGGCAAGCATAGTGAAGCCGCCGTCTCCGGAAAGAGCTATGGTTTGCCGGCCCGGATACGCGAGTTGCGCGCCGAAGGCGTTGGGCGAGGCGTTGGCCATCGATCCCCACGAAAACGAACCGAAAAGCCTGCGGTTCCTTCCGCCCTTGATGTGGCGCGCCAGCCAGATGCAGGCCGTGCCTGTGTCCGCGAAAAACATGGCGTCGGGAGAAGCAAGAGAACTGAGGGTCGAGGCAAGAAACTCGGGACGGATGGGCTTGATGCCGGGGCCTTTTTCGACATAGTGATTCAGGAGTTCCTCAAACTCGCGCGTATCGGAGAGATGGCCATCAAGGAAGCTCGTATCGTCCTTCTCGTTAACCATCGACAGTAACGCAGCGATCGTGGGCTTCACCTCACCGACCAGCGCAAGGTCGACGGGAGTGCGACGGCCAAGGTGCTTCGGGTTGCGATCGATCTGCACTTTCTTCACGTTGCCCTTGGGCAAGAATTCCGAGAAGGGGAAATCGGTACCGAGCATCAGCAGAAGATCGGCGCCATGAATAGCTTTGTAAGCGCCACCGTATCCGAGAAGGCCGGTCATGCCCACGGCAAAGGGATTATCGTGCTCCAGCCACTGCTTGCCGCGGAACGAATAGCCGACCGGCGCTTTCAGCTTGTCCGCGAGAGCGATCACTTCGTCGCGCGCGTCCCGGCAGCCGTCTCCGCCGAAGATGGCCACGCGGTCAGCCTGTTCGATCATGAACGCGAGCTTTTGCAGATCGGCATCCGCGGGTTGGATGACAGGGCTTACTGGAATTGAGATAGGACGCATATCGGAGGGCGCTTCAGAGGAAGCCACGTCGCCGGGGAGGGAGATTACGGTGGGACCCTTGTCGATAACGGAAGTGAGGATGGCGGTTTCAATGACGGCCCTGGATTGTTCCGGATTGACGATGCGGCCGATGTAAAGCGCAGCGGCGCTAAAAAGCTTATAGGGATTCAGCTCTTCGAATGCGTCCGTGTCGATAATTTTCGTCTCGACGTCACCGGCAATGGCGATGACCGGGGCATGTTCCTTGCGGGCGTCCATCAGGCCATTGAAGAGGTGTGCCGTGCCCGCTCCCGCTGTGCCGCAAACGGCGACCGGCTGGCCTGTGAAATAGGCATCGGCGACCGCGGCAAAGACGCCGTATTCCTCGTGGCGGACATGGATGAACTCGACCTTTCCGTTTCGATGAAGCGCGTCGATCACGGGGTTCAGCGCGTCACCGACAATCCCGTAACAGCGCTTTACGCCGGCCTTTTCCAGCATTTCCCACATCATGTCCGCTACATTTCGTGTCATCGGTACCTCCAGGTTCCTCTCGCTCAAGCTACGGTGGACCGGGCAAACAGACATTCGATGCAATCTGAGAACAGGAGGGGGAAAGTTTTTTTTGGCATTGCCAAATCCAAAGAGGGGGCGGGCGCGTACTTAAGGGGTGATCGGCTTCGTTGACAACGAGGCGAAGCCAGAAGGGCTTCCGTGGCCCGTCAACGGGAGAAAGCGGGGCCGCCGGCACAGACAAGCGCGGAAATGCCGACGGCTCCGCAGAAAGAACTGGCAGTGGGCGGCCCACAGTTTACAGTTTCGGAGAAGAACGCTGGTATCTCTTACAAGACAAGTGAAAGCGAACGTTACAAATTACATAGAGATGGGGTCGTTGGCGTGGCGGACCATGTACCAGCAAGGACGGTTGCCGGAGTGGGGGAAGATCGAGTGGCTGCAGGGGACATCCTCTTCGGGATGAACGGCGTCGATTTCGTATTCGGTTTTGTTGCCTTTCGAAGGGATAGCAAGAAGACGGATGCGATGAACGGAACCTGTGGCCTGACCTAACTTGGGAAAGAAGGCGCGGAGTTCGTACCAGGCAAAGTCGACGATGTAGAGCATGACGAACAGGGCGACGACGCCGAGAAGAACGCGTCGGGCGGAAGACCGGTTTGTGCGAGGCATAGCAGGCGCTGTGGCCATCGGATTGTGCCCCCCTCTTGAACCTTCAGAATTCTACACGGAGTTAATCGCCCTTTGGGGGCTCGAACGAGGCAACTTCTAGACGAGGACGGCGATGGTGATGCCTTCGTTGCTGCGGTTCAGGTCGCGGTCGTGGCGGAGTTCGGGACAGCGTTCGATGGCGTAGCGGGCATCCTCTTCGAAAACGCTCCATTTTTCACCAAAAATAACGCGGGTGACGAGGCCCTCCTTCTTGCGGCGGAGGAGAGAGGTGCGCAAGGCGCCGCGAAGAGCGCCTCCCTTCCCCGTAGAGCCGTAGCCGTGAATGATTTTGACGGCGATGACACCGGATTGCTTCGCCTGACGGAGTTCGTCGAGAAGGCGACGACGGGCTTCGTCAACCGTGGGAAGGCCAGCCTCGATGTTCAGAGTTTTGAGAGCAAGCATGGGCGGACTGGAGAATTGTGCCTGAGGGGAAAAAGCAAAACAAATTGCGTGAGTGGGAAAGCTCAGGGAAGAGAGAAATAACGCAGGGAAGGAAGGATTGAGTGAAAGCAGGCGTTGAAAAAGAAGCACTTAGCTGCAAAAGAAATGGAGAGAGCTCTGCACAAATAACGGCAGACTGGTGTGGCGTGGGGCTTGCCTCGCGAAACTTTTGAGTCCTGCTCACGTTCTTTCTCGGCCCCACGCCCTCTTCCCGGAAGATTCCACACAGCCCATTTATGCGCAGGGGAGTAGAGTACGGAGCGGGACGAAGGTCGCCCGCGCCGGAAGAATCGCGTTTGGGCCCCGCGTGACGGGCGAACCCGACTCATCGGAGAGGAGGGGTGAGATGAGAATCCTACTGGCAGTGGACGGATCGAGCTCCTCGGATGCGGTCATACAAGAGGCGGCGTGGCGACTTTGGCCGCAAGGATCAGAGTTTGCGGTGATGACGGTTGTAGACCCGTACTTCTTTCCCCGCGCACCACAGTTGCTGCAGGAAGCGATTCACAGCATGCGGAAGATGCTGGATGAAATGGCGAGGCCGTTGGTGGAGGCAGGATGGACGGCGGAGCCGAACGTGATACTGGATAACGTGCGGCACGCACTGCCGCGGGCCGCGAGCGAGTGGAAAGCACAACTGGTGATGATGGGATCGCACGGCAGAGGCGCAGTGGGACGGCTTTTGGTGGGGAGCACGGCGCAGGCGGTGCTGCGGCATGCCGAATGTTCCGTGGAGATTGTGCGGAGCCGAAGGCAAGGCGCGGAACCCAAGAGCGGCATGCGAGTGCTGGTGCCTACGGACGGATCGGAACACGCTGAGGCGGCGTTGAACGCGGTGGCGGCCCTGCCGTGGCCGAATGGGAGCCAGTTCCTTGTGATTGCGAGCCCGGAATATCCGGTGCTGGTCGGCGAATATCCCTTCTATGCGCCGGAGCAAATGACGGAATTAACAAAAGTCAGCCACGAGCATGCAGGTTCAGCGGCCAAGGAGGGGGCAGAGGTGCTGGCCAACGCAAAATTGGCGGTGAGTTGCCAAGTGACAGAGCCAAAGGACACGCCTGCTCATTCGATCCTGGCCGCCGCCGAAGAGTGGAAGGCGGACCTAATCGTGATGGGTTCACACGGACGCCGAGGATTTGACCGGCTAATTCTGGGGAGCGTGTCCGAGACGGTGGCGCTGCACGCCCGTTGCTCGGTGGAAGTGGTCCGGATGCCGCTGGCGGTGATGTGAAGCCAACGAAAAACCAATGGGACCACACGCTCCGTGTACGGACACGATCAGAAAAATTTGCGATTCTTGGTTAGCCGAAAAACGAACGCAATGAACTAGAACGCGCTCTGGGCCATACGCCCGTGTTCGGAAGGCTGGGCGAAGGTGCAGTCCACTATCTGATCGATGGCGTAGATCGATTCTCTCTCACAGGAACGACACCGAAGAACAAAGACGCGGGATATAAGTTGGAACTCCACATCATCGCCAGCGTGCTGGCCGTGATACTCACTATCTTTACGCAAAACGATTTTGGGAACGCGAACCGGCTTGCTGCAGTAACGGCATAAGACACCGCGGAAATGTTGCAACGACGAATCGACTGACATGAAAACTGCTCCTTAGACAGGTTAGGCCAAGCCGCGGAAGATGGAGAATACAAAATGGCCAGGGAATTTGTCCATGGACAAGATAGCAAAGAGCTGAGGAAAAGAAAAGTGACGCTGGTCACACGGCGAAATGATCATAAGCTACTGATTATAAATTACTTAGTGTAATTATTGGCGAAGGAATTGCTAAGCGAATTGTGCCGGTTGTGGACGAAAAAGATGGCTTGTAACATGATTGTAACATTGCCGTAATGCAAGAGTAGGTTTCTGGATGGGGCCACCTTAGCCCTCAATGGAGGAGCGGGCGCAACTGGGCCGCTCTCGGTGCTCTGCTTATACTTCGCTTACCTTCTTCTTTGAAGCAGCGGAGCGCATCGCTGGTTCGCCGAACGCAGCAAGCTGTGCGATCAGCGCAAGCACCCAGATGTACCACGGAATCGGGTCATGATAGTGGAACTGCAAGATGACACACACCACGAAAAGCAAACCTCCCAACATGATTCCCTCCCAACTGATTGTCTAGGTCAAAACTCGGCTGACCGTAGCACACGAGCGACAGTGATTCTGTGAGCAGGAGCACGCTGCATAGTCCTGCGTAGTTTTACCCGGTTGGGCAACAGTGAGGGCAACCGTAACAAAAAAGCCTGAGTTTTGTTGAGTTTTGAGGATTTGGTGGAGCCGATGGGATTCGAACCCACGACCTCCTCGATGCCATCGAGGCGCGCTCCCAACTGCGCCACGGCCCCAC
>Ga0187780_10000151_pt1 | contig 55968 bp, 45 predicted proteins | sample 1015_Q2_SP10_20__FD_132429 | JGI IMG/M metagenome (GOLD analysis project Ga0187780, IMG submission 132429) | Tropical peat soil microbial communities from peatlands in Department of Meta, Colombia - 1015_Q2_SP10_20_MG | ecosystem: Environmental > Terrestrial > Soil > Wetlands > Peat | place...
CCCGCAATGGCCGCCTCGGTCATGCTAACCTGTGGTTGGTGTTTTCGCGTGGGGCCGGGACTGGGGAAGCGGCTCGATGTCTCGCAAGCGCCTCCAGTCGTTTGACGCCGCGCGGAACGCACCCGGAATCGGCTCCGCCGGCCACGCCCGTAGCTTCGGGGATGCCGCGTAGGTCGATGCATTAACCACGAGTCAGGGGGAGATCACAGCCATGCTGAAGATGATCGCGGTCACGGCCGCCCTGTTCACCTTCGCGAGCGCAACGCCCGCCTTCGCAGATCAGCCGCCCGCCAACCCGGCAAAGCCAGCAAGCTCCACCGGCCAGAAGCCGCAAGGGGCTTGCGAGACCATCGAAGCAGCGTGCAGAGGTGCCGGGTTCGTTGAAGGGGATTATCAGAAAGGCTACGGGCTGTGGAAGGACTGCATCGACCCGATCATGCAGGGCGCGAAACAGCCAGCCAAGGCCATCAAACCGTTGCCGAGTGTGCAGCCCGCCACGGTCGCGGCGTGTAAGCAGAAGAATCCGAAGTTCGGCGAACAGAAGCCGCCGGCGAAATAGACCTAGTATCGGGTCGAATCCGGTAGCGGTTGCCGTCCCCGGCAACCCGCTCCGGAGCCGCGGTCACGGCGGCCGGGCGATCACCAGAGCTTGGGTCGTCCGCCGTCGCCGCCCAACGGTCATGTGACGGGCGCACCGCCAGTTTGACTGCGTAACATTACTGCCCTCGCCCCCAACGCGCGTTCGCCTAGGTTCCGGGCGTCCTCGACCAGACGGAGTACGCGGCCATGGAGTTGATGGATCGGCCTTTCGTCGTCGTCGCGGGATCCTTTGCGGCACTGTCACTGGCAGCGGTCGCTGGCGATCTCATTCGCGAGAGGACCCGGCCGCTGAGCGAATCCGACCGCAGCGACCTCAGCGTGGTACTCGCCGCGATGCTGACGCTGCTCGGCCTGCTGATAGGGTTCACGTTTTCCTTGGCGACCAATCGCTACGACATGCGCAAGAATTACGAAGAGGCAGAGGCGAATGCGATCGGGACAGAGTTTGTGCGTGCGCAGCTGCTGCCGAGCGAATCCGCGCTGCGCGTGCGCCGGCTTCTGACGCGGTATCTCGACGAACGCATTGTGTTCTATACCGATACCGACCCCAGCCAGCTTGCAAAGCTCAACGCCGATACAGCGCAGCTGCAGAACGAACTGTGGTCCGCCGTAATACCCGTAGGGGATGCCCAGCTCAACGCCGTAGACGCGCTCGCGATCTCGGGGATGAACGACGTGCTGAACTCCCAGGGCTATACGCAAGCCGCCTGGTGGAATCGTATTCCGCACGCGGCCTGGATTCTGGTCGCGTTCATCGCGATGTGGGGCAGCTTCCTGATCGGCTATAGCGGACACCGGAGGAGCCGGGTGCTATTCCTGGTCGTGCCGGTCGCGGTATCGATCGCGCTATTCCTGATCGCTGACATCGACAGCCCTCGCACTGGCGCAATCAAGATCGCGCCGCAGAACCTCCTGAGTCTCGCGCAGTCAATTCGCTCTCAATAGACGCCGGCGCGGCGCCACGGTGTTCGGCGCCCATGAAAACATCGGGCGGTGGCCAGTGGCCACCGCCCGAATTTTCTACCCGAGTCGCCGACCGCGATTAGGCGCGCATCCCAGCGCGCCCGCCGCTAGTAGCCGGTAAATCGCCAGTTGAACATGACTTCAATGCCGCTGAAGGCCGGATGGCCGCTCGCGTGGTCGATACTTTGTTCGGTCCACAAGTAACCGGCGCTCAGACCATATGACCGGTTGAAATTGACCTCGAAACCGGCGCCCAGCTGACCAGCGAATGCGCTGCCGCCCTTGGTGCTCTGGTAGGTGCCGCAGATGTAGCCCCACCACGGATCCCACCAGCAACCGGCCTGCGCATACCCGTTGGGGATGTTCGTGCTGATCCAGGTGCCGCCGAGCCCCGCCTCTACCCACGGGCGAAACGGGCCATCCAGGAATTTATACCTGGCATCGAAAATAAACGTGGTGGAATCGACGTGACCACCAGTGATTTCGTAGGTGCCCGATCCGGTGGCCGAAGCTGCAGTAGCGCTGAAGTCGGCATGCGACCAGCTGAAATTTCCGCCCAGTACCAGTCCGTCGGTCAAGTAATAGCCGGCACCAATCTTGACGCCGGTACTGCTATCGACCTTGGCCGATGCGCCTCCCTGAAAGTCGATGGTCTTGGACTCGATGAACTGTGGGCCAATGCGCAGTTCCCAGTCTCCGGCCGCCGGGCCGGAGCCACCACCGCCCGCAATATACTGCGCGCTGGCCGCTTGCATGGCGAAGAGCGCCGCGCCGGCGACCAAGCCCAAAACTCGCTGTTTCATGTCGGCCCCCGAAGTCCGCCCACTCACTCCTTTGTATCATCGTCTGCCGGGGCCGAATCGTTAAATTGCCCTCTGGGGCCATTGACAAATTCATTCGAAAGGTCAGCCGCCTGCGCTGCCCCTGTGGCTAAAAGCCATCGGGCGGTAGCCCATTGGCCACCGCCCGATAGTGTTCGCGCACGGCGTGCGTTGACGAGAGACTGTCTGCGATTCCCGACAATCAGCTGCCGTTATGGCGCCATCGGCGCGCGATCTGGCATCCGGATCGGGGAATAAGGGCACCATGGCCGCGAAGCTCGCTACCTGCTGTCTGGTCGCCATCGGCGGCAGCGCCCACGCAGCGCCTTCCGGGGCCGTATTCAAAAACTTTTCAGTACCAGAGGTTCCCGCGGCCGCGGGCACGCCGCAGCACTACTTCGAGGAACGTAAACACCAGCAATCCAAGCTCTGCCCAGGCGGGACGGCGGATCTGCTACGAGCGACTAACAACGAATCGCTGTTCGAAGCCAAGTCGGCGGGTTGCGAAAATGTTGGCGACCGCGACGAGATAAATCGGTTCATCTTCGGCCATCACAGCGTTTTTCACGTGGTCTATACCGTCAAGGCCCGAGAAATGCCGGCCAAGCAGCGCGACGCGGCCATGAAAGCCGTCACCACCTGGAATCTGCTGCAGTGATGGGACCACGTGCCTGCGACCAGTCGACGCAGGTGCTGCTAGAATCGTCGTGGCCGCCGCACATCCGGCACAGCGACTGCAGAACGTCGCGCCCGTAGCTCAGCTGGATAGAGTACCTGGCTTCGAACCAGGGGGTCGGGAGTTCGAGTCTCTCCGGGCGCGCCAACACTCTCAAATCTCAGTCAATCCGCGCTGACTCGCAGTTGAAAACCAGGAGAGCGCTAGAGCGGTCCGATAACGGCTGAGCGTAGGGCTAGAACGCCACGTGACCGACTTATCCGCCGCGCCGGTTACCGCGGCTGAGAACGCTATTGGCCCGCCCTTCACCAAGACGTTGGCGCTCGCTGGTGTGACGACTACCACCGGCGGCGTTTGGCCACTTCCGCCGCATGCGCAGAGCAGCGCCAGCGCAGAAGCAAGTAGCACCGCAAGTCGAGGCCGCAGACAGTTCTCCATGGCCCGCATTGCGACTTGAATTCGCGGCAGCCCTAACACTCGCTTACTGCGAATTGGCTTTTCCCGCGCCGCCCGGGGTGATCAGATTAATGTCCTCGACGTCGAGTCCGCCGCCCGTGGAACGCAGCGCCACTTTCTGGACTCTGCTCTGCACGTCGCTGAACATCAGGATGAACTTCGCGGACTTTCCGTACGAGATATCGAGCTGCGAGCGCTGATCGCCGTCGATGTTGAGGAAGAATCCGCCGCTCCGCACGTGCCGATCACCCCGGTCATCGACGATAAACGTGTCCTGCCAAACATCTGCCGCCTGGACCAGAGTGTCCTTCTGATCCTTGTTTGTAAGTTCTGACACGCATGCGATCTGCGTGTCCTGCCGGCCGCATCCGTAGACCACAAGCTTGGTCGTTTGTGTTTCCGCAGATCCGAGGCCGCTGTTCGACGCGCCGCTCTGTCCGCCGGAACCGCCATGTCCGGAACCCGGCCCGTTGGCCGCAGCGCTGGTAAAGGCGTTGGCCAGAGTGTTCGATAGATCGCCCGCTGTGTTGCTGCATCCGGCCGCGCCGGCTCCTTGGGCGCCAGTCGATGTGCCGGTCGATTTCGCGCCGCTGCTCTTGGGCGGGGAAGTGCCTGTCGCGCCACAACCGGAGCCGCTATTACCGAATACCGCATTGAGCACGCTGGTCAGCTGCGCGGTTGGGGAGTCAGCTCCCGCACCACCGGTCGCGGCGGAGCCAGATCCTGCGTGAGCGCCGGCTGATGAAGCGGGCGCCGCCGCGCTGCCGCGAACTTGAGTCTTGCCGGCCGCCGGCGCCGCCGCAGGGGCCGCGGTGGCACTCGCCAGCGCGGCAGCGGCGGATTCCGTCCATGCGGTCTCCACCACGTTGTGTTTCGCGTTGCGGAACGCGACTGCCTTGGAATTGATAAAATTCTGTGCGTTCGCGAATGTGTTGGTTGGCCAGCACGCAACTGGGCCTTGATATGAATATTGCTGCGACAGGTGCTCAACAAATCCATTCTTGAAGCCTTGAAGCGCTGTTGCCGGTCCCTGCAGGACGCCGCTGAAGTAAATAGTTGGCAGATTGACCTGAGATGCACACACCACGAAGTACTGCGGCGGCGCGGCCTGCCCGAGTGCGATCATTGGAACAACAAACACCAGCAGGCCGGGTGTTGCCCGAGCGAATCCGTGGAGCACTTCGCTCTCCTTGTGCATAGCGTGATGCCGCATCCCCTTGAACACGTTGCGGACCTCCCTGCTCATAGTCTAACCGACAGTCTGCGGGTCAAGATCGCCTCGAGCCTTCCGATCCGATCGCAGCCCTTCAATGCAGCCGTCGCCGCGGCTACCGGAGGATTATCCGGCACGCCGCAGAAGAGCGCGGCACGGCGCGTCAGCTTGCTATTCGCGGCAACGAACTACTGCCGGGTCACCGTCAAGCGACGTCTAATAGCCAAATCAACACACTAGCCGGACACTCGCTATCCAGGCTCGGGATTGGAAGACCGTCGCCCATGCAAACCGGGCCGACAACGTGGCAGTATGCGCTGAGGGGAGGCACGGCCCGCTGCCGTTTCGCACCCCGGCGGCGTCAGGTCCGAAGCAGCGCGCCACTCGTTTAGAAGAAAGCTAACGCGATGCGAATCATGGCGAATGGCGAATTATCACGGCTCGCGAACTTGTGGGCCGCGAGCGGCTGGGTCCGCATTCGCAACTTCGAATCTAAAGCCACAAAGCAAGCGTTCCGGATGACACGAGAACCAGCATGAACATCGGTTGGACCACCGCCATTGCCGTTCTCGCCGCCTGCAGCCAGTGCGCGTGGGCGGATACGCACTGCTATACCTTCCGTAACGATTCCCCAGGCGTGACCACGCTCACCTTCTCCTACAACCAGACGGTGGGCAACGTCATCACCAGCGCAGCCATTGACCCCGGGAGGACCTTTCCTTTCGACGGCCATCCCTGGTGTTGGAACCTTCCGGATGCAATCTCGGCCACTGTCGCGGTGTCCGGCACGGGAGCACCCGGCTGGAAAGGCGAGCTGGTTCTCGGAAACGGCACCACCGCTGCGCCCACGGGGACGTATGCAGTCGTTGGCGTCCCTCCTATCAGCGCGAAACCGGCTCCAGCCCCTGCGCCCAATGTACCGCCGGCTGTCATCGCTCCGGCCGCGGTTGCCGCCCCGCCAGCCAGCACGGGGTCTGAGACGTGTATTACGAACGCGTATCCAAACAACGCCGTATATTGCTTGACCTCCAATCAGACCGGCATCCGCTTGGGTTGCGGTATGGGCCACACTGGCATCAGCGGTAGCATCGTAATAAGTCGGCTGGCGTTGACTTGCAAAGATGGCCGTAAATTTAAGCTCACCTGCACGCCGGGCCTCCACGGAACCCAGCTGTGCAACGTTGACGAGAGCGAAATGTGCACGGGCAGCAACCCCTGGAATGCTGGCGATTACTGTACCCACTAGGAGAATTCGCCTCGGTCAACGGTGCGTGACTGCGAATCACAGGCTCGGTTGAGACGGAGAGACAACATGACAAACACCAGCGCTGCAACTCGGACGGATTCGCTCGGGACCCGCGCGCGTGGCTGGCGGATGACGGTTGCGCTTTCAAAGCGCGTGTCGCCCGAGCGTCCGAACGCCCGCGGACCGCTGTCCCTCTCCGTCACGCTCCTCGCAGTGCTCGTCGCGTGCGCTCTGCCTCTGCTGCTCGCCCCTGCGTCGCTGTTGGCAGCCGGCGATGTAACCTGTCCTACGGGCAAGACCGCGTGCGATGGGCGTTGCGTCAACGTCGAAGTCAATGCGAAGAACTGCGGCGGCTGCGGTCATGCCTGCGAGCCCGGGCAGACGTGCACGAGCGGCATGTGCATGGGAACCGCAAGCTGCGCCGCCGGGAAGATAATGTGCGGGGACGTTTGCGTTAACCTAACCAAGAACCGCAAGCATTGCGGCAACTGCGAGACCGCGTGCGAACCGGGACAAACCTGCGAAGCCGGAATGTGCAGCGGAAAGGCCGGCTGCCAGGCGGGCAAAGTGATGTGCGGAAACGGCTGTTTCAATCTCGCCAAGAACGCCAAGAACTGTGGAGCGTGTGGCCATGCTTGTGCCGCCGGAGCGACTTGTATCAGCGGCGTCTGCTCTGGCTAAACGCTGAGCCTCGCCGGATAGAATCGCGCTCGGGGGATTCGCACGCGCGCTCGATCCGCGAAGCGGCGCAAATGATCTATAACCGCCGGCTTCGCTTGTCGCGGGCCGGCCAAACGCGCCGAACATAAGCCCATACACGGACGAAAGAGCACCGACGCTCGTATCCGACTACGGACTGTGTGCCGGCGTACTACGCGTTGAGCGTCGGCAAGTCAGGATCACCGCTCATGCGGCCGCCCGACTCCGCATCGACCGTCATCGCTGCAGTCGGTACCGGCTCACAGTCCTCGCAAGACGTCGCAGGCTCTTCACGAAACGGTAGTAATAGTTGTGCTTAATGCGCGCAGCGCAGGGTCATGCGCGCGCCCGCAGTTGCCAGGATCGGATTCGGTTCTGAAATCGCCCGAACATTTCGCCTCCCGAACCCCAACGTACCTGCCGCCGCGCGGCGGTCCTGATGCCGACTGAAAACCCGTGTTCCATGTCCGCAAGGACATTGAGCGTCTTGCAGCGCACGCTGATTCGGGTAATCGAGCAACTGTCGGGGCAGCGCTTTCTCCAGAAGAAATACCAAACCTATCGGCGCGAACACGCGGGCGCCGGCGCGCTATGGGACGACGCGGTGCAGCTGCTGGGTATACGGACCGATATCGAACCGGCGGCGTTGGTCCGAATCCCCCCGCGCGGACGTTTAATGGTGGTCGCCAACCATCCGTTCGGTATCGTCGACGGCTTACTCATGTGCTGGCTCGTCAGCCAAGTTCGCAAGGACTTCAAGCTGATGCTCAACGGCGGCCGCTACATTCCGGAAATGGGACAGCACGCTATTTCTCTCGACTTTTCCGGGACGAAGGAAGCGCAGAACATCAACGTCGCCGCGCGAGCCGAGGCAAGGCGCACGCTTGAGCAAGATGGCGTTCTCATCATCTTTCCTGCCGGTGGAATATCGACATCACGCGATCCGTTGGCTCGCGTCCCGGCCATGGATCCGCCATGGCATCCATTCGCCGGGCAGCTCGCGAGGCGAACACAGTGCCCGGTGCTACCGGTCTGGATTGCCGGACAGAACAGCCGGCTGTTTCAGATTGTCAGCCATTTCAGCCTGGCGCTGCGCTGGGGCATGTTAATCGGGGAGAACATGCGCAGAATCCGCCGCCCGATCCGACTCGTGGTCGGCGACTCGATTCCATACGATGCGCTCCCTGACGGCGTAGACCGCACCGAGTTGTCGAACGAGCTTTGCCGACGTACCTACGCACTTGGTGGCGTCGACGCGTCCGTCCCGGGACTGGTCGTCAACTGGCCCAACCCGCCGTCGGTTGTAAGACGGAGCCCAGGAGAACAGTCTGCCGAAAAGGCGAGTGGATTCCCGGCCCTGGTCCAAGAGGAACTCTGACCCGCCTTCCAGTCAGTCTGCCTACGCCGTCGGCAATGTCGGCCAACTGGCATGCGTCCTAATAATCATTGCCGTGCCCGGTCTCGCTGATCTTCGTGGGTTCCCCAGTCGCTGGCTGCATCTCGCTCAGGCATGCCTTCATCGGGGCTTTCCCAGCCGGCGCAATTCCGGCCCCTGACGCACGCCCCTGGAGAAGCAACGTGTCCGCCGTGCCTCCGTCATATGAGATGCCAGCTGATACGGCCGTATTCGCATCAAGCGCATCGAATAATCGCTCGGCATCGGCCTCCCGGATTTGCCCCTGAATTGCGTTGTCCGAATTAGGCGCGCCGAAGATCTGAACTGGGATTTCGGGGGCTTGCCCGTTGATCGAGAACACAAGTCTGGTGATCGCAGGCCGTGCGCTGCGATTCGAATTCGACGATACGAATGATCCCGCCGACACGCCCGCGACCTTGGTCTTTCCGTCCGTGAGAACGCTGATGGCAATGTCCCATTCCATTGCTGGACCGACCGCTTCCTGCTTCGACGCATGCACGTGCATGCCACACAGGACCTTCTGCTTCGACTGAAGTCGGTAGAAGTCACTGATGCGCAGGTGGTCAGGACTGATGGCGGCATCGGCAGCAATCGACGTTGCGGGTGCCAGCGCGGCCGCGAACATCGCCAGGCATTGCAGTGTCATGGATTTCTTGCCGAGCCCCCATTTCTATTGCGCGTGCTCGCCGAACCAACGCGGGAATCGGAAGATCGCTCGCGCTTGCCGCAAGCATATTGGCCGTGACCGCGGCTGTACAGCGAGCGCAACTCCCGGCGGTTGTACGCTGCCAGATCGCCTATTTGAGCGGCCGAGCCGCGGAATGCGCCTAGGTCCCGGCCAGGCGCTCGCTGAGGGCGAACGAATTACCCCGATTCTCAACGGACAATTGCAACATGCAGGATTCCGTGGAAGCGCGGCGTTTACGCACAGTGCGCTGCCCCATTTCGCCTTGCCGGTCGCCAAAACGCGCAGGCTACCGGCTGCGTCTTGAAAGTGTCCCAGAGAAGCAGTGCAATGGTCGCCGGCGCCCTGCTCGTAACTATTCGCGAGCAAGTACTGAAATCGCCACCGAAGCGGGAACGTACGCGGAGACCAACATGAGACAAACATGGTCGGGCACCGTCATCGCATTTGTGCTGGCTGCCGCCGCACTGGCACCCGCGGCCGTTGCCACCGCCGATCACCGACCGGCGGGCTCCATCCCCCACGCGGACCTGATAGAGCCGAAGCAACTCGCAGACTCCCTCAAAGGGTCAACGATGGCGAGACCGCTTCTGCTGCACGTCGGCTTCCGCACTCTCTATACGCAGGCGCACATTCCCAATTCGGAATACGTCGGTCCTGCGAGCGACGATGCGGGGCTCAGTGCGCTCCGCTCTCGAGTTGCCGCGATCTCACGGGACTCGCCAATCGTCATCTACTGCGGATGTTGTCCTTGGGAGCGCTGCCCGAACATTGCTGCCGCCTACGAAGCACTTCACGCCATGGGGTTCACGCACGTCAAGGCGCTGCATATAGCCGACGACTTCGGCGCCAGTTGGGCCGACAAAGGCTATCCGGTTACCAAAGGAGACTAACGAGGTGCCCGTCGCTCGCGCCGTCGCAGTGGTATCGACGCTCGCCGGCCTGGCCCCAAGTCTGGTTCTGACGCCGTGGCTTGCACGCGCGCAGGATTCCTTGCCACTCCACCAACCGCCCGCCGCATCGAGCAACACGCAGCAGATTGCCCCCGACTTTTCCCGCCTGGATTTGCAGGGACACTCCGTCCGGCTCAGTAGCTACCGGGGCAAGGTCGTGCTGCTCACCTTTTGGGCGACCTGGTGCGAGCCGTGCAGGGCGGAAGCACCGATATTCTCGGCGTGGGAGAAGCAGTACCGTGCCCGCGGACTCAGAATCCTGGGCGTCTCGATGAACGACGATGCGAAGGCGGCGGCGGCCTTCTCAGCCACCCTGAAACTGAGTTATCCGAACGTTATTGGCGACGCGCAGTTGGGTCAGCTGTACGGCGGCGTTCTTGGGCTGCCGCTTGCGTTTCTGATCGATCCCCATGGAAGAATCGTTGCCCGGTACCGCGGCGAACCGGACATGGACCGAATCAGGCACGACATCGAGGAGCTGCTGGATGCAAACCGATCCTAGGTACGAGCGTGCTTACGCCCCGGGTCGCCCTCGAACGCCGCCAACACGTTCGCGCGGGGGTGATGCGGGGACCCGCCGGAGCATGGCTGGCGGAGGGCGAAACCGTTCGGGCACTACACGGAGATCAGCAGATGACCAGCAAGCAGCGCCGCTGGCGCACTGATGGTGTGCGAATCATCCGACCAGACGAACTTGATGACGCTACCGCTCAAACGTTGGGAATGCGGCGACGCGCGGCGGTTACCGCTCAGAAGACCGGCGCTACGAAGTTATGGGCCGGCACCGTGACGATCGATGCGAAGGCGAAAACTGGAGCCCATCACCACGGTGAGCTAGAGAGTGTCCTCTACGTGGTTAGCGGACTCGCACGGATGCGCTGGGGCGATCATCTGGAGTACGTTGCCGAGGCGGAGGCAGGAGACTTCATATACGTTCCGCCCTATGTACCGCACCAGGAGATCAACGGGAACGACGACCTCGAACTCCACTGCGTCATTGCGCGCAGCGGACAAGAAGGACTGGTCGTCAATCTGGACATCACGCCAGTCGAAGTCCCGGAACTCGTCCGCTGGATTGACGACTTGCACAAATGAGTGCCGTCGCCCCGGACGCCGACTGCCGACGGCTGGACCAATCAGACCTGACGCGCCGCTCTCTATTCGTGCCTGGGAAAGACGCCGACACGGATCGCCGCGCGTTACTCGGCGTAGAACGTCGTTAATTCGGCGCGGTTGGGCACGCTTGACTGCGCGCCGTGCCGCGTGACGGCAAGACTCGCCGCGCGAACTGCAAACCGGCATGCCTCCGTAAGGCTTGCGCCTTCCGAGTGCGCGACCGCGAATGCCCCGTTGAAGACGTCGCCCGCCCCAGTCGTGTCTACCGCCTCAACGCGTGGTGCCGGGATCAAGCTTCGCTCTTCGCGGCGCGCCAGCAAGCAACCGCGTGACCCCAGCTTGATAATGACGGTCTTGGCGCCAGTGGCCAGCAACTGAGACGCAGTCGCCCGCGCCTCGTCGAGGCTGAGCTCCTGTGCAACTCCACCAGTCAGTCGGACCGCCTCCGACTCGTTCGGCGTCAGAATGTCGACGTCCCCAATCAGTTCGGGTGCCAACGTCGCCGGCGCCGGTGCCGGGTCGAGAATGACGGTAGCTCCGTAGCTTTTCGCGGCACGCGCCGCTGCCATCACCGTCGCAAGCGGAATCTCAAGCTGCAACATCACGAGTTTGGCGTCTGCCAATCTATGCTGATCCGCCTGAAACTCACTGGGCTGATAGCTTCCGTTCGCGCCCGGCACAACGACAATCGAGTTTTGCCCGGCAGCACCGACGACGATCACGGCGACGCCAGTTGCTACGTCGAGTGAACGAACCGAACTCACGTCGCACCCAACCGCAGCAAGGCCGTTCGTCAACTGCCTTCCGTGCTCGTCGTCGCCGACACGTCCGATCATGGCCACATTTCCGCCGAGCATCGCCGCTGCGTACGCCTGATTGGCGCCCTTGCCGCCGGCAACCTTCATGAATTGCGTCCCCAGAATCGTCTCCCCGGGCCGCGGCAGCCGAGGGGCGATCGCGACAATGTCCATGTTCAGGCTGCCGATGACCACAATGTCAGCCACGGTCATCCTCTGTACGCCAACGCGATCAGGCCGATCGCCGCGATGTAGCAGACGCACATCAGCGCCAGCGATGTCCATGCTCGCGAGCTCGCGCCGCGGAATTCACGCCACACCAACACGCCCCATGCGGCCGCTATCAGAGGCGCTGACTGCCCGATGGCGTAGGAGATCGGGACACCGAGAAAGCCAGCGCCTATGAAATTGAGGCAGGTTCCAGTCGCCCAAGCCACGCCTCCGAATATTCCCAGCGCGTGGTTACGTGCCCCGGCGCGCGGATAGTCCGCGAATGACACTGACGGGCCGTGCACGGGATGGCGCATCAAGTAGACGTTGACCACCCAGCAGCAGCCGAGAGCTCCGAGGCTGAACAGCACAGCTACGCTGTACGGGCTGAGCGAATGTCCGTGCGTCATCGAGCGCGTGACGAACGGAGCAAAAGCTCCCATAAGGACGCCCGATAGGACACTGACAACGATCCCGCGCGACGCGGTCGCCCGCGTCGTCGATGGATTCAGATTGCGGTAAGCCCGCGCATCGAAGAGTACCGCGATGACTGCCAGCGCGACGCCACCGCCGAGATAGGGGACGCTTCCGACCGGCTGCACTACGTAGCTGAGTACGACACCTTCGACGACTGCGATGCCGATCGCGATGGGAAACGCAACCGCGAGACCCGCCATGTCAATCGCCGCAACCAACAAGAGATTGGCAACATTGAAAATTGCGCCAGCGAGGATCGCCCAGATCCAATTGGCCGTATCGGCCGAGCCAAGGTTCAATATAAACGGCTGACCCGACGTGCCAAACGTCCCGAGAGTCAGTGCGAACGCGATCGAGCACAGGACGACGCCGACGATGTAGTCCCAGTAAAAAAGCGCGAATGGATAGTTTCTAGTCCCTTTATACGTGTTCGCCCACGATCCCCAGAATACGGTGCTCAGAATTGTGAGCAACAATGCGACTGAGTAGCTCCCCGGCAAGTACATCCCCCACCTCCTCCCACGTGAGCCTGCACGTGTCGTGGCAACCGAACCAACGCCACTCTCGAGATGCGCGTCAAGTGCAGCTTAGGGCGCGACCTCGCCGGCTAGCGCGCTCGCGCTCCCTACGCCGTCAGGCGACCTACGAGCAGAGACAGGAAGCGAGCGGAATCGACGTCTAAGGCTACCTTCGCGTTCGGACGGAACGGCGCATCATCTATGCGCACGGGCTCGTCTGGACGCGGCGCCGACCGTCGCATTGGTGACTTTCGATAGCCCACTGTCTCGCCTGCGGTAAGTTCGCCTTCCGTTTCGACGTCGATACACACATCCTGCAGTGAGACCAGGGACGGGTCGATTAGCGATGCGACTGCCATGGCGTCATGGATCAGCAGCCGGCCACCATTGGCCCCCACCCGCCGCACTTGTTCCAAAGTCGCGCGCATGATCCGTCCAGCGGCCGGGCCGACGGCTCCGTTGGCCGTTTCAAGGGCGTGGACCTGCTCCTCACTCATGACCGCCTTGCGCGTAACGTCAAGCCCAACCATCGTGATCGGCACACCGGAGTGATAGACCGCCCGTGCTGCTTCAGGGTCGACGTAGGAGTTGAACTCCGCGGCAGGTGTGATGTTTCCGCCGGACAATGACCCACCCATGATGGTGATGCTGCGCACTTTGGACGCCAGCTGCTGATCCTCCTGGAAAGCCAGCGCCAGATTCGTCAGCGGGCCGATCGCAACGATCGACACCTCCCCAGGTGATTTCGAAATGATGCGGTGAATCAGCTGCGGCGCAGATTCCGATATCGGCTTCGTTTTAGGATCGGGGAATTCGATGCCCGCCAGCCCATTGCCGCCGTGCACATATGCGGCGGTGATCAGTTGCCGCTTGAGTGGACGACTCGCGCCGGCGGCCACAGGAATGTCAGACCGGCCGGCAATCTCAAGCAGCTTGAGTGCATTGGGTAGAGTGAGGTCCAACGGCACATTCCCCGCAACCGGGGTGACCGCCTCAACCTTCAGCTCAGGCGAACGTAGAGCGAGGAAAATTGCCAAGGCGTCGTCAACGCCCGGATCGGTGTCAATAATGATGCGCCGTGGCTGCGGCGCGGTGTCTTGGGCCGCCGTGCGGCTCGCAGTCGCCGTCGTAGATTCGCTGCGCGAGCCAGCAGGAAATGCTGCGCCGGCAGCGATGCCCACCGCCCCGGCCAACAGCTGTCGTCGGACCTCATCTGGAGGCTTCACTGGCGTCACTCCCATGGTAGTGGCCGTTACTTGGCAGAGCCTGTCAGGGACGCGGGTGCCTCAAAAATCTTTGCGTCGGAACGGTGACGGGTATCGCGAATCAGCGCGTTCGCGGTAAGCGATTTTAGCGATGTTTACCAACGCTTCCATAGTAAAGTCAGGCGGTAATTTGCGGCGGACTCGAACGGGATGTCTGTTTCGTGGAATCAGCGACGGCTCTTGGACTTGTTGAGCGCCACCGCGGCGCGAATCAGAGCTCTTAAGCCGTCCTCGTTAATTCCCTCTCCCTCGTGGAAGTCGATGGCGCGCCTTATGTTTCCCTCTAGACTGGAGTTGAAAAGTCTGAACGGGTCCTTTAGCGCGGCTCCCTTGGCGAACGTCATCTTCACAACCGTCTTGTAGGTTTCGCCCGTGCAGATCAATCCGTCATGCGACCAAACCGGAACCCCCCTCCACTTCCATTCCTCGACGACTTCAGGATCCGCTTCCTTGACCAAGGTGCGCAGCCGGCTGAGCGTCCTGCCTCGCCAGTCGCCCAGCTCCTTGATTCGCTCATTAATCAGCGCCGACGGCGACTTGCCCGTGTGCGCCCCGGTTTTTTTCATGGTGGTAGCCTCTCTTCGGGTCCAAACCGCGGCTGGATGAGCGTCACCACCACGTGGATTCGCATCCGAGCCGCGGCCAACAGCGGGTAATGTGACGCGTCCTTCGGCAGACTACGGCGGCTGCCAGTGCTTCCCGAATTCACTCGGCCACGGCAGCAGGACTACGGGGATTTGCGGGCAACGGCCATCAGCGCGGGTAGGACAACGCGGTCTCTCGCCGCGGCACGCGCATAACCTCGTTCCTGGGCATGTCCCTTGGCGCGCATCAGCGCGACGACCCTGCCGCGGGATCTCACGCTAAGGGTGTTGAGGTTGAGTAACGCCATTACCGGGGCCAGAGCAACAAACGCCTCGCGCTCTGCCCGGCTCCAGCGTTCTCGATTGCGCACACCCAGTGCGCGAGCGACCCTGGCTGCGACGGCGCTGGCGTCAGCATGTCGATCCGAACGACCTGCCTTGGCGAGCTCCTCGCTAGCCCGTAGCGCCAATGCTGCGAGCCACGGTTCTGGAAAGCGGTCGCTGCGCCGGGCGCCAGGCAATACAAGCTCTAAGTCGTCGCCCGCTAACCGCCGTAATGTTGCGGCGGAAGTCCGGTATCCGCGCGCCAGCCGTACCTTTGCCCATTCACGCGCGGCCACGCGCGACAATTCGGCGTCGACCGGCCGGAATCCCAGCCGGTAGTAGAGCCAGAATGCGCCACTGGCGATAGCCTCAGTGTTGTCGGCGCCGAACTGGAATGGATTGACGACAAAGCGGTGAACGCCGAAAAGTGTTCTGAATGCGCGCAGCGTTTGAGCCCACAAAAAAGCCGCCTCGCTTCCACGAAATGACTCGAACAGGTTGACGCCGGTGTTGGCCTGACGATAAAGCGGCGTCACACCCCCATACCCGATCGGCACTCCATTCGAGAGCAGCAGGTAGCCATAGTTGGACTCGAGGCTCAGCCGTTGTTGCGGTATGACACCGTACACCGCTAGCGCCACTCCCTCACCCAGATCGGCAAGGTACACCTCATCCGGATTTGCATGCGCGAGAGCGTAGACCTCGCGACATCGGGCAGTTAATGCGGAACGCGTGACGTCAAGAATGCGACGGGCTCGTTTGCCGTCCACGAGTTCAATCCGCGGCAGAGCTTTCGCGATTAGCTGCTGGGGATGGCGTGGTAACCGTCGCAGGCCGTTACGAAAGTAGAAGCGATTCACCTTCAGCTCGTTGCGAGCCGAGGCGCCGGAAGTGTCTTGCAGCCGCCAGACCACGGGGATTTCGAGGTGATCATAGAGCGCAAACCCCATTGACCTAAGCGTGCGTACTCGCGACAGCTGGCGGATCAACCATGCAAGGTCACTGCCCGCCGCCGCGCCCTTCGCCCGCCGCAGCCATTCCCGCGCGCTCAGACCGGAATTTTCAAGTCCGTCCTGCTCGGGCCGTAACACCACCAGTGCCATCAGAAATTCCAGCCCGCGCGCGTTGCTCACCGCAGACCAGTCAATGTCTGCATCGCGGGGGAATTTCTCGCTCAGCCACCGCGCGATGGGTGCTTCGAATGTGTGTCTGCTCGAGGTGCCTGCGATCGCGCTGTCACCCAGTTTGGCCCGGGCGGAGGCCGGCAGGCGGCGGACCTTGGTCGCGATCGTGGCCAATCCTTCTCGGGCCGCTTCGAGCACTCGTGGGTTGTCAGGAAACGCGCGTACGAAGAGCAGAGCATCGTGCAGTTGAGTGATCTGAGCAGGCTGCCGCAGCGTCGCCCCCTTCAGAAGCCGCAGGAGCGCGAGTTTGTCCGTCGTCACGTCGCGGCGATACTGATTTCGGCACTCTGTAAGCCGTGCCAGGAGTCGATCGGTGCTGCGGGAGCCCCTTGTCATTGTCGAACCGTCAGTTTGGCGCCTCGGTATAGTAGCCGCTGTTCATCGTGGCCTGCGTAAAAAGTCGCATCACGGAGCCAGCAGTACCGAAAGTCCCAGTTGCCCACGTCACCGTTCCACTCTTGAATGCAAGTTGTTGTAGTGGCCAGAATCCGAAAAAAGGCTGCCGCCGTGGGCCTAGCAAAGCGCGAAGGCAGCTCGCGCCCGCGTCGGATACTCGTTATCGACGTCGGCGGTAGTCACATTAAAGTGTCAGGGTCCGGGATGCGAGAGTGTCGGCGTGTGAAGTCCGGCCGGCGCACAACCCCAGAGAAGATGGTCAAACGTGTCCGCGCGCTGATCGGAACCCGCGACTTCGATGTAGCCTCAATCGGCTATCCCGGCCCGGTGCTTCAGGGGAAGCCGGTCGCAGATCCGAGAAATCTTGGCAAAGGATGGGTCGGCTACAACTATCAGCGGGCTCTCGGCCTTCCTATCCGTCTGGTCAATGACGCAGTTATGCAGGCGATCGGGGATTACGCTGGCGGACGCCTGCTATTTATTGGATTAGGTACCGGTCTCGGGACCGTTCTTATCATCAACGGTACCGTCGAACCGATGGAGATCGGTCACTTGCCTTACCGAAACGGCAAAACCTATGAGGATTACCTCGGCCAGCGAGGTCTGGAGCGCCTCGGCAAGCGCCGCTGGCGGCGGGCATTGAAAGATGTTCTCAAACGCCTGACGGCAGCGCTTGAAGTGGACCATGTGGTGCTCGGCGGCGGCAACGCACGTCATGCCGGTCGGTTGCCGAAGAAGGTACGCGTTAGCGACAACTCCTCGGCGGTGCGAGGAGGCTTCCTTCTATGGACGGATTCCCGGTGGTCCAGCCTTGGGGGCGCGGCGCGCGGACGAGTTCGGGTAGTTGCGACGCGGGATCGATGACATCGACCGGCGGCTGGCAGCGGCGCTACCTCTGCGGCTCAGCGGACGTTGGATCTAATGAAAGTTCAGCGTAATTCCGTTGACAGTCATGGTTACCGACACGAGGTTCACTGTGCCGGCTGCGCTCACGCTGTAGCAATCGGTTTCCCCGCCATCGACTAATCCATCGCTGGTGCCCTGCGTCGTTGCGCCCTCCACCACGTTGTCGATGCAGAAGAGCAGTGTCGACGCGTTATTGGCCCTGACCGCGTAGCTCGTGGTCATTTCGCCGTCCAGGGTCGCCATTGTCGAATCGTGATAAATGTAGGCGGAGTCTACTGTCCCGGATGCCCCAACCAGCAGTGTTGTTGGCAACGGATTCGAGCTATTCACGACCGCGTACGGCGTTCCGCTTCCATATACCTCACCTAGGGGGAGGTAGGGATTGAGTGCGAAATAGTTCGTCGACACAAGATTATTTATGTAAACGTCGCCGTTTTTGGCGATCGTCACTGTCGCCTGGGTACTGTAGGCAGGACCCGCCCCACTGAAGGTGGTCGATCCCGCATTCGGTTTGTCGAGAACGACTAATGTGTAGCTGTTACCGGAATTGGCGGCGCTCAGCCAGGTCTCGTGCTGGCTCTGGAGATACTTTGCGACCGCCGACGCGCCGGGCGCGGACATCAGCGTGGAGCCGGTGCCACCGCCAGTCCCGCCTCCCCCGCCACCGTACGCACCGCCGCTAGAACCGCCACTATATCCACCGCCGCCACCGCCACCGCAGCCCCCCACCAGCACCAGCGATAAAGCGAAGGTGGCGGCGACCAGCGCGTGTGCGCGTCCGCTCGGTATCTGCGATGCAGTAGGAATTCCCCTCCAAGCCAGGCCCCCGCTCGGCACGACTTCAGGCATTACTTAATCCCTCGGGCGCGAGACCGAGCACCGCAGGTATATGACGCCGTACAACGACTGAACGCCGTGATCGGGGTCACGCCGGAGCCAACTCCGAAGTGGGTTTGGCGGTCGCAACTGCAGGTATTTGTCGTCGTTTAGAACTGGCGCAACCTGCATTCGCCGCCCTTTGCCGGACAGGCGGGGAAGACATAAGCACGCTGTTCGCGACAAGGAACGCCGGAGACTCCAAGCGGCGGGCGGTCCCAACGCAGCCGATGATGATCGCCGTATCAGAATCGACCGACGCGGCGACGACGCCTCACGGCCACTCGCCTCGTGGAGAGTGGCGACGCGCCGCAGATCAGGTCTGCAGTTTTGCGTTCGCCGCGAACGCCAATGTCAGTGGACGAAGCTTCGATATTCTTTGTAGCGGCGAATTGCGGCCTTGAAGTGGCCCAGTTTTTCGTTCAGCCGAGCAGAGTTGTAGTAGGCGTCTGCAAATGACCGGTCCGTCTTGATGGCAACTTCATAGCTTTCCAAGGCATCACCGAAACGCTGCAGCTCTTCAAGCGCGACGCCCATATTAAATGGGATAAGCGCGTTGCCGGGTACATGCGCATGACCGTCGCGGTAAATATTGACGGCTTCGTCGTTTCGACCAGCGATGTGCAGCAGGTAGCCAAGGTTGACGTAAGCGTCGCCGAATCCAGGGTCCGCTTGTAGGGCTTCGCGGTACGCGGTCTCAGCTTTCGCCACATCCTCGGCCTCGAGATGGCACGCGAGATAAAACCATCCTTCGGCAGTTCGTTGAACGCCGTCCGAACCTTGCCTGATCTGCGTGACGCTCCCGGAAGGCGTCACCTCCAGATCCAACAGCAGTTGTCCCGAATCCACGTGCCTGAGCGCGGCACCGTCGCTCACGACGATTTCATTGCCCACCGCCGTAATTCGCAGGCCGGACAGCGGAATTTCCGCCGGGAGGGCTCCCCTCAGCCGTGCCAGTGCCCGGACGATCTTGCGCGCCGGGATGCGCGCCGCCCTGAGCGCATGTGCCATGCGCAGCACTATGACGTCCTGGAATGTGAACACATAGGCGCGGCGCGCATTTCTTGCGGGCGATACAAATCCCGCCCTGACGAGCGCAAGTATTGCCGGTCGCGAAATGCCGAGAATCGACTCGATAGTTCGAATCGTGTAGCTCGTCATCAAGGCTATTTCTTCGCTCTGCGCCGCGGCGCAACGGCGGCAGGCGCTTTCGGCTGTACGCGCCTGGCGGGCCGTCGACCCGCGTCCGCACTTTTTGCTGTTTTGCCTAGGCTGGCGCGGAGCGCTTCCATGAGATCGATGACGTGCGCCTCGTGGCGTTCGGGTTCCAGTGATTCTACAACCTGCTTGCCCTCGACTTTCTGCTGAATAGCCGCCTCGATTCTCTCCTTTACCTCATCGTGGTACGCCGCTGGATCGTAGGCGTCCTGCGAGATCTGCTCGATCAGCTTTACCGCAAGATCCAGTTCCGGTCGTTTGACCTCAATTGATTCGATCTCCAGCTCCGACATCGAGCGAACCTCATCGGCGTACAGCAGCTGCTGAAGAATCAGCCCGTCCCCGGCGGCGCGTACTTGGGTCATGACCTGCTTGCCGTGCCAGGCCCAACGTGCAAGCGCGCACCGATCGGTCTGGCGCATACCTTCAATGAGCAGGGCATACGGCCGTGCGCCGCCCTTATCAGGACCCAGGAAATACGCCCTGTCGTAATAGATCGGATCGATCGCATTGCCTGGCACGAACGCGACGATATCTATCGTCCGGCTTCCTTTCTCCTCGAGGGCTTTCAGCTCCTCGGGCGAGAACATCACGTACTGCCCTTTTGCAAATTCGTAGCCTTTTACCAGGTCCGACCGTTCAACTGGAACATCCTCCTTGATGCACACGTATTGCTGACGCACCCGAGAGCCGTCGCTTTTGTGCAGGAAATTAAATGACACGCCGGAAGACGTCTGGGTCGCCGGGTAGACTTTGACCGGAATCGACACCAAGCCGAAGGACAGATACACCGATGCGAGGGATCGTGCGGCCATGGATGCACCACGTCATGGGGAATGTCGGACTTGCAAGCTTATGCCGTCATGACCCCACGTTGCCAGCGCCGGGTTGATAGAACGTGCCAGAATTCCTACATGGAAGGTATCGTGCCCCTGCTGGTAGCAGCGTTTCTGCGGTGGAGGATCGTATTGATCCCTTGATCGTGGTGGCCTGAGTCGATCTGGACAGGGCGGTTATGGCTCGTAGCAGGCTTCTGGCCAAATATCGCGCGAAGCGGGACTTTAAGAAGACTCGCGAGCCTGAAGGCGCCCGAGCTGTCGCGCCATCCCAACATCTGCGCTTCGTAATCCAGAAACACGCTGCCAGACGTCTCCACTTCGATCTGCGCCTCGAACTGGATGGTGTCTTCAAGAGCTGGGCGGTCACGCGCGGGCCCTCGCTCGTGCCGGGGGATAAGCGCTTAGCAGTCCAGGTGGAGGACCACCCTCTGGACTATGGTGATTTCGAAGGAACGATTCCGGTGGGCCAATATGGCGGCGGTACCGTTCAGCTGTGGGACCGTGGATTTTGGGCGCCACTTAACGGGCGCTCGCCACAGCAGTCGCTCAACGACGGCGACCTCAAGTTCGTGCTGGTCGGTGAGCGTCTGCGGGGCGCCTGGGCACTCGTGCGGATGCGCCATGACCGGGAAGGCGGTAAGCGGACCAACTGGCTGCTCATCAAGAAGCGTGACGCCGGAGCCGCGTCCGCAGAGCGATCGGAGATGCTGCTTGCCGAAGACCGCTCGGTAGCATCCGGACGTCGAATGGCAGATATCGCCGCTGGGAGACGCGCGCCCCCGACGCCGTTCGTCATGGCGGCCGATGCGGACGATCCAAAGACGAACGCACACAAGCGCAGGCGTGGCCGGGACAAGACACCCGCAGTGCGCGGCGGCGATCGGCATCGCGCGGGATCGCGCAAATTGCGAAGCCAGATGCCCAGATTTGTCGCGCCCCAACTCCCAAAGCTTGTCCAAAAGCCTGCCACCGGTCCAGGCTGGGCACATGAGATCAAGTTCGACGGCTATCGCCTCCAAGTGCGTGTTGAAAATCATCACGCTGAAATTCGCACCCGAAACGGATTGGACTGGACCGAGCGATTTCCGGAAATCGCCGCGCTTGCGCGGAATCTGCCCGATTGCCTGCTGGACGGCGAACTGGTTGCGCTCGACGCCGAAGGGCTTCCAAGCTTCGCTGCGCTTCAGGAGGTTTTGTCGGACAACAAAACAGATGCGCTGATATTGTTCGTATTCGATCTGCTATTTCTACGCGGTGAAGATCTGCGGCGATTGCCGCTGACAGAGCGCAAGCGGCGATTGCGCGTTCTGCTGCCGAGCACCTTTGCCAGCAAGCAGATTCGATTCGTATCCGCTATCGAGGGAAGCGCGGACGCCATCGTGACATCGGCGCGTCACATGGGCTTGGAGGGCGTGATCTCGAAAAGGCTAGACGCGCCCTACCGTTCCGGCCGAAGTGACAGTTGGACCAAATTCAAAAGCCGTGGTGGCCAGGAAGTGTTGTTGGGCGGGTGGACGACCGATGGCGGTAGCGTCCGCTCACTACTCGCGGGAGTGAACCGAAACGGGCGGTTCGAATACGTCGGCCGAATTGGCACCGGCTTCGGTTCACGAGCGCAGAAGCTCCTGTTGCCGAAGCTGCGATCCAGTACGGTCGCGGCGAGCCCATTCAGCGGTGCCGTCCCAAAGCAGTCAGGACCTGGCGTCTTGCGGTGGCTTCGGCCTGATCTCGTTGCGGAAATCGAGTTCGCCGGCTGGACCAAATCAGGGATGATCCGCCAGGCTGCGTTTAAGGGCCTGAGAGAGGACAAACCCGCAACGACGGTCGTCATGGAGACACCGGCTCGCACTTCTCCGCGAGCACCCGACGGTTCCTATAAAGTGGCCGGCATGAAAGCCCGATCCGGCACAGCTACAGTCATGGGCGTCGCAATCTCGAACCCAGACAAACCGCTATGGCCGGACGGAGGCGACGGCACGCCGGTCGCGAAACTGGAATATGCGCGCTATCTCGAGCAGGTGGGCAGTGAGCTGCTGCCCCACATCCAGGGCCGGCCATGCTCGATTCTGCGTGCGCCGGACGGAATTGCTGGCCAGCACTTCTTTCAGCGTCACGGTTCCCCCGGCACGTCTCCGCTCCTTACACTGGTTAAGGTACGCGGCGAACGCGGGCCGTACCTTCAGATCGATCGCCTCGATGGGCTCGTGGCCGTTGCCCAAGCAGGCGGCCTGGAGTTGCATCCCTGGAATTGCGCACCCGGCAGTCCCGATATTCCGGGGCGGCTGGTGTTCGATTTTGACCCAGCGCCTGACGTGAAGTTTTCCGCGGTTGTCGAAGGAGCTCGCGAGCTGCGCGAACGCCTGAAGGCTACTGGGCTTATTGCGTTCTGCAAAACCACGGGCGGCAAGGGACTGCACGTTGTCGTACCGCTCGCGAGTACTCGCGACAGCGACGTCACTTGGACCCTCGCCAAGACATTTGCCCGGACAATCTGCGTGCAGATGGTGGCCGACAATCCTGGGAGATATACGGCGACACTGGCGAAAAAGGCGCGCGCCGGGCGAATCTTTCTCGATTACCTGCGCAACGATCGTACTGCGACCGCAGTAGCCCCGCTGTCCACGCGTGCGCGCCCGGGCGCCCCAGTGTCGATGCCGCTCGCCTGGAGCTTCATTCGCGCGGACCTGGATCCAGCCGCCTACACTCTGCGGACAGCCCCCGGCCGCATGTCGCGGGTAGGCGAATGGCGAGACTACGCGCAGGGCGAGCGGTCGCTATCGCGAGCGGCCCGCCATCTTCTCAGCCGGCGCAAGGGCTAAACGCGTCCTAGCGTCGAATTCACGCCGTTAGCCCATCACATCAACGACTTGGCAGCCAGCTCGTTGCCAGGGTGCGCCGACCGCGACCGGCGAGCACCCAGCGGCGCGTGAGCCGCCCCTTCCGCCCCAGGCCTGCTAAGCCTCGAGGCAAACCAGGATAATAGGCGCATGGTGGATCGTAGCCCCCCGACCGTTGGCGCGGACTCTGACCGGCCAGTACCGGCCGATCTTTTTCACCCCAGCGTCGCTCGCTGGTTTCTGTCGCGGTTTCAGCACGCCACAGAGGTTCAGGCTCGTGCTTGGCGGCTAGCAGCGCAGCGCCGCGATTTGCTGGTAGTGGCACCGACCGGATCCGGAAAAACGCTGGCGGCCTTTCTCGCGGCTCTCAGCGGATTGGTCGAGGAAGGCATCGAGGGTGGCCTCGCAGACGAAGTGCACGTCTTGTACGTATCGCCGCTTAAGGCCCTCTCGAACGACATCGAACGCAACTTGCGCGAACCGCTTAAAGGCGTGCGAGAGGAACTCAGCCGGGACGCACACCCCGACATCGACATTCGCATTGCGGTGCGCACAGGCGACACCACGAGCCGTGAGCGCGCCATGATGCGCAGGCACGCCCCGCACATCCTGGTCACCACCCCCGAGTCGCTTTTCATCCTGCTCACCTCCGATTCCGGGAGGAACATGCTGCGGTCGACCCGCAGCGTCATCCTCGATGAGCTTCACGCCGTGGCCGGCACCAAGCGCGGCGCGCACTTCATGCTGTCGCTGGAGCGACTTGACGCACTCTGTGGCGCCCCACCGGTGCGTATCGGTCTGTCCGCCACCGTGAAATCCGTCGAGGCCATGGCGCGCTATCTGACCGGGGGCCGCGACACTCCAGCCGCCGTAGTGAACGCGGGTCATGTTCGAGACCGCGACCTAGCACTGGAATTGCCGCGCTCGCCGTTGTCGGCGGTGATGGCCAACGAAGTCTGGAATGAAATTTACGATCGTCTGGCCGATCTCGCTCGCCAGCACCGCACGACGCTGATCTTCGTAAACCAGCGGCGCGTCGCCGAGCGGACCGCACGACACCTGGCGCAACGGCTCGGGGACGAGCACGTCACTGCCCACCACGGAAGCCTGGCACGAGAACACCGTCTCAAGGCGGAGCAGCGACTTAAGTCCGGTGACCTGAAAGTGCTGGTCGCCACTAGCTCGCTCGAACTCGGAATCGACATTGGAGACATTGATCTTGTCTGCCAGCTTGGATCGCCGCGAGCCATCAGCGCGCTTCTGCAACGCGTGGGTCGCTCCGGTCATTCGGTGGGCGCCGTACCCAAGGGACGGCTGTTTCCGCTGTCTCTGGATGATCTCGTTGAATGCACTGCGCTGCTGGACGCGATTCGCCGAGGCGAACTGGAGATCATCTCGGTCCCAGCGGCTCCGCTCGACGTTCTTGCGCAACAGATTGTGGCAGAGGCCTCCTGCCGGGAGTGGCGGCTCGACGCTCTTCATAGTGCTTTCTGCCGCGCCGCTCCCTACCGCGATTTGCCGCTGGCACGGTTCGAAGCTGTCGTGCAGATGCTCGCTGACGGCTTCACGACACGGCGCGGTCGGCGTGGCGCGTATCTTCACTACGATGCCGTCAACCGCACTCTACGCGGTCGGCGCGGCGCGCGCCTGGCGGCGGTGACAAACGCCGGCGTCATTCCTGATCAGTTTGACTACGAAGTGGTGCTCCTTCCCGAGGAACATCGGGTTGGCACACTCCATGAGGATTTCGCATTCGAGAGCAGTCCTGGAGACATCTTCCAGCTCGGCAATACCTCTTATCGGATAGTCAAGGTCGAGACCGCCAAAGTCCTGGTCGAGGACGCGAAGGGCCAACCGCCGAACATGCCGTTCTGGCTGGGCGAAGGACTGAGCAGAAGCGACGAATTGAGCGCCGCGGTCTCCCGGCTCAATTCGTCGATCGAGCGCATTTTGCAAGAGCGGCCCGCTGAATGCCGAACGTGGCTCGAGTCGCAGCTCGGCGCCGCGCCGCCAGCGGCGCAACAACTTGCGGACTACCTGGAGGCGGCATACGCGACGCTGGGCGCACTACCCAATGCGGATACGGTGCTGATGGAGCGGTTCTTTGACGAAGTCGGCGATATGCACCTCGTCATCCACAGTCCCCTCGGCGCGCGAATCAACCGCGCCTGGGGCCTGGCGCTGCGAAAACGATTTTGCCGTAAGTTCAATTTTGAGCTGCAAGCCAGCGCGCTGGACGACAGCATCGTACTCTCGCTCGGCGCGAGCCATAGCTTCCCGCTTGAAGACGTGACCAGCTATCTTCGTGCTGATTCGGCACGTGACGTCCTGATTCAGGCCTTGCTCGACGCGCCGATGTTCAAGACGCGCTGGCGCTGGAACGTGACTGCTGCGCTCGCGGTCAAGCGGGTGCGGAACGGCAAGCGCGTGCCGCCTCAGTTTCAGCGAGCGGATTCCGAAGACTTGTTGACGCTGGTATTTCCGGAGCAATTGGCCTGCGCTGAGAACCTAGTGGGTGACCGGGAAATCCCTGACCACCCGCTGGTATTCCAAACCATCGAGGACTGCTTGCACGAGACGATGGACGCAGCGGGTCTCGAGCGGCTGCTCGGGCGCCTGGAGCGTGGCGCACTGCGAGTCGTGTGCCGCGACACGCCCGAGCCGTCCCCGCTGGCCCACGCGGTACTGAATGCACGGCCCTACGCTTTTCTCGACGACGGCGACGCCGAAGGTCGGCGCACGCGGTCCGTCAGAACGCAGGCTACGCCCGACTTGGCCGCATCCGTCGCCGGCGGTGTCCTGAGCGCCGAGGCCATTGGTCGGGTTCTCGAAGAAGCGGCGCCTCAATTCTCCACAGCGGACGAGTTGCACGACGCGCTGCTGGTATTTGGATTTCTAACCGAACCGGAAGTTACCGGGGGCGCGGCCGAGACGAGCGACATCACGGTCCATGCCATGCTTCGGTCGCTGATTACTCAGAATCGGGTAGCGCCGATTAGGCTTCCGCGAGGCACAGTCATCTACGGAGCTGCCGAGCGACTGCATGAGCTGGACGCGCTGATTCCGGCCAAGTGCCGCTCTCCTGATGTGCGCCCCACGCGGAGCGATCGGCCAGACGCGCATCAGGCGTTGCTTGAAATCATTCGCAGCCGGCTCGAGCTTGCCGGCCCAGTAACCTGCGAGGCGCTGGCCGATCCGATTGCCGCAAATCCGTCCGCTGTGCGCGTCGCGCTACTCGCCCTTGAGTCACAAGGCACCGTTATCCGCGGGGCGTTCACGCGACCGGACGTGGAGGAATGGTGCGAGCGGCGTCTGTTGGCCCGCATCTACCGGTACGCTCGGGACGCGCGACGCGCGGCCGTTCGGCCGGTTTCCCCGGCCCAGTATGTCCGCTTCCTGTTTGAGTGGCATCGGATGGCCGGGGACGAGGGCAGGCGCCGTGGCGAGGACGGGCTGCTCTCCGCACTGGAGCAACTCGAGGGCTGCGTCGCGCCGGCAGTAGCGTGGGAACGCGACCTGCTTCCGGCCCGCGTCGAGCAATATCATCCTGCGATGCTCGACCGCCTGTGCGCATCCGGTCGCGTCGTGTGGCATAGGCCCGTGCAGCCGGCGCCGAGCGACTCGTCCCACCGATCCGGGCCGGTGCGCGCGACGCCGATCTTGATCTGCCCGCGAGCGGCAATCGGGTGCTGGCAGGCTGAGGAGACAACCGGACGCGCAACTCTCGTTTCGGCACGGGCCCAGCGGATACTCGACGCACTGCGCGAGCACGGTGCCCTGTTCGCGACCGACTTGCTGCCAGTAACGCAAGTGATGCGGAGCGAACTGGATTTAGCGTTAGGCGAATTGGTCAGCAGTGGCCTCGTGCACTGCGACTCGTTCGCAGGAATCCGCGCGCTGACCACTCCTGCTCGCCGCTCCAGGAGACACCCGCGACCGAGGGCCGAATCCGCGACCCGGCTTGATCAGGCCGGGCGCTGGGCCCTGACGCGACCGGTGCATGCAACGCCGCAGCGGCCCGGATTGGCTGACCCCCGAACCGAGCACATCGCGCGGACGCTCCTGACGCGATACGGGGTCGTGTTTCGCAAGGTACTGGAGCGTGAAGATGGGCTGCCAGCGTGGCGGGATCTCTTCTACGTCTATCGGCGTCTGGAGGCGCGGGGCGAGATCCTCGGTGGGCGATTCGTCAGCGGATTCTCCGGCGAACAATTCGCGCTTCCCCAGGCGGCGAAGCTGCTGCGACAAGTGGAAACTTCCAAGAGAGTGGACCGCATCGCGCTATCGGCCGCGGATCCGTTGAATCTGGTCGGCGTCCTCACGACCGAATCGAGAATTCCTAGACTGGCCGACAATCGGGTGCTCTTCGAAAACGGAGTGCCGGTAGCGGCACGGGCGGCCGGCGAAACTCGCCACTTAGTGCAAGCCGACCACCATGTTGAATGGGAGCGGCATACATTGCTAATCCGGCAAGCGCGCCTGCCGGGCAGAACGCCTCGCCAGCCTCGAATGGGTCGCAACAACGCGGCGTGACGCGTCAGTCCTGCCTGTGAGTAGATCGCACATCCGGCCCTGGCGCGCAGTCCACGCCAGCGAAAGTGTATTCTTCGGCCGAATTACCGCGAAGGGGGCGAGCGATCGCCGGGCTCGCTCAACTTCGATCGACAGACGCGGTTAGGGCGGCAGCCAGCGCTGCTTCTCCGGTAACGAGATCCTTCCAGGCGATCTCCCGCCCTAGTCTCTTGCCCTTCTCCGTGATCTTTACTCCCGCGGGGCTGATCGTGACTGTGTAAGCGGCTCCCGCGATGTCTATTTCGCGCTTAAGTGTTTTTTCGAGTTTCGTCGTCATCATTCCCTCCGAGTTGAGCGCACGATGGTTGTCAGGTCATGACCCGCGGCCACATCGCTGTGCGGCGTCCGATAGAGCCCATTAGTTCTGACGCCCATCCGATCACAATTCTCAGGTGCGGCGTGGCATCAGGTGCGTGTCCATGGCGCAATGCACGAAGCGTCGTCCCGACCCGTGCGCAAGAGTACTGGAGCTTCCGTGCGACGTCCACGCGCAGGCAACGACTCGTGTCCTTAGGGTCGCGGCGGCGGTCGAACTCCACCAGCAACGCGGTGACCGGTATTGGTGGATTCAACGGAATCTCCAAGACCAGTGTCGCTGTTTCGATTGATGAGCTTGTGCACGGCGACGGCACACCGTTCCGCAAGCAAGCCTGCGCTCGTTAGAACGAGCCTCGATATTGGCAATAGGAACGTAAGCGGTCGGTCGCGATCTCAACACCAAAGAAACGAGAACCCCGGCTTCGGCCGGGGTCCTAGGCTCGCTTACCGTGAGGCGCTAGTTAGGTCTGCGGCGGCGCGCAAAGGCGAGACCGGCGAGGCTGAAGCCCAGCAACGCGAGAGTGGCTGGCTCCGGTACCGACCCCGAGTCACCGAGATCCGTGAACGTAAAATAGACGACCGGCACACTCGTGCCCCAGAGCGGTAGCGCGGTGCCGTCGGCGACGGGCTTCAAGCTGGCGCTCGTGGTGCAGGTCGTATCCGACTGGATATTCACTGTGTAGAAGTCGCCCGGCGTGAACGTCAACACGTTGCAGGTTGTGCTACCCGGCTCGATCCACGCAGCCGTAGTGCCCACGCCATCGGGTATCGGCTGGCCCAGCTCCGGCATCAGAAACGTCCAGGTATCGGTGCCGGTATTCGTAGTCGTGACTGCGCTGCCATCAAATGTGACCGTGAGAATCGTCGAGGAATTTTCCGTTATGTCAATCTGGTCAACAGCGGTCGCAGACGCCCGGCCACCGGTCATCAGTGACGCTGCTGCCATAATGACTAGCGTCGACCTCCATGCGATCTGCCGTCCCATCACGCCCCCTCCTCTGGCATGCCCGTGCGTACTACCCACAAAGCGGGAGTGCATATTTCGCGCCAGTGTGAGTTACGCCCCAGTCATCCAAGAGCTTGGAATTGAGGTGTCGCCGACGTAACGCGGAAATGTAAGGATCTTCGACACGTCAGAGCACGACCGCACGTTACAGATCGTCGGCATCATCAGGCATTAAGTCCACTGCGCATCTACCCACGCCTCCGATGCTCGCTGTGCTGGTCTTTGAGAGCGCACCGCCCTATTTGCCGCTAACCGCTGCGTCGTAGCGATGGAGCCAGTGCGGCGCTCGCCGTGTTTCAACGCTGAGAATCCGCCGCGGCGTATTCCGACGAACTCAGTCTCGAGTTCCGCAGGAGCTAGTTTGGGAGCTTGGCGCCAGGACACGTGGTCGCGCCGGAGTTCAAAAGTCACGTCGCCGCGAAGTCGCCGCGCCATTTCACGACTTCTTGTCGGTGGAGTCAGTCCGCTCTATCTGTATGTCACCTGTAAGTATCGGGATCTAAGAACTCAGTATTCTTGTCGCGAAGGTATGAGCGGCAACTGTTATGCAGCCAATCTGTGCCCGGACCCAAGCGAGGAGAGCGTTATGACTCGGTTCGACAAGCCGTCTGGAAAGGCCGTTCTCACCCTTTGCGCGGCCGGCATCACCGGGCTCTTCGGGGCCTGCGGCGGTGGCGGCGGCAGCAGCGGGCCTCCACCCCCGCCGCCGCCGCCCGCGTCCTACGGCAACACGATCCCGCCGAGCTCCGGTCCCGGGGATTCCGGGAACTTCTTTCCCACCGCGACCGGCAATGCGTGGTACTTCGACATCACCACGACTCCAATCTCTGGCCCCCAGACCACGGCGATGGACCGGATCCTGCTCACCGGGCAGAAGACCGTGCTTGGAGAATCGTCATCGGTGTTCCAGGACACGTTGATCCAGGACCCGACCAACCCAGCCGCTCCCACCGAGGACTATTACTTCAAGAACGCCGGCGGTGTCTCCTACATGGGGAGCAACGATCCGAATGGCGCGCTGAGCGCGGCTTTTGCGCCCTACATTGAGGTACTGTTCCCGGTCGCGCCCGCCACGGTGGCGTCCTTCAGCAAGAGCAATGTCAGTCTCGGCGACATCGACGGCGACGGCAAAAGCGACACAGCCACGCTGGCGCTCACGGCGAAGGTAGTGGATTTCGAGGCGCTCGACACCGCCGTCGGCTCCCTGCCCCGCACCGCGCGTACCACCGAGTCGCTCTCGGGCACCGTGACCCTATCCTCGACCGGTTCGAGTGTGCCGCTCTCCGCTACCACCACCACGTGGAGTGCGCCGGGCATCGGCGTCGTCAAGCGGACTGTCTCGATCACCGTCCAGGGACAGACGCAGACCGAAGAGTTGGACATCCGTGGTTACCTCACGGACAGCGGCGCGCAGGGGCTGACGACCCCGTACGTGATCGAGGGGGACATCGCCGGCAATTCGCCGGTGTTCCAGGCTGGACAGCCAGCCCTCGGTACCGATGGCACGGATTTCCTTGCTCTAGAAAACACCACGAACGGAGTCGTCGGTACGCTTTTCGACCGCAGCGCGAAGGTGCTAACCACCGTCGACCTCGGCACTAGCGGCGCGGCTCCGGGTGTCTCCTGGGATGGGAGCAACTACGTCGTCGCCCTCGCCGGCTCCTCGAACCTCGTGATCCACCGAGTCAGTTCCGCCGGCGTGGACCTGGACGCCCCCGGTGGAATCAGCGTGAACCTCTCTTCACTGCCCACGAGTGGCCCCGCCGTCGGTAGTGGCGCCGCCAACTCGCTCATCGCCTACTCGCGCTACGACTCGATGACCAGCCAGCACTTCATGTACGGCGTATTGGTCGATCACAACGGCCAGGTGATTGCTCCTGGGGAATTTCCCATTGCCGCGGACCTCGCCACCCACTGGTTTCCGCAGGTGAGCTTTGACGGGACCAACTATCTAGTGGTATGGCAGCAGCTGCCGAGCTCCGGCGCGGATCAGTCTCTCGCCCACATCAACGGCGCCCGGGTGACTCCCGCCGGTACGGTGCTCGATTCACCCTCGATCGCTATCTCGAACACGCCGCAGGGGCAGTACTCCCCCGTTGTAGCCTTCGATGGCACGAACTACTTCGTGGCCTGGCAGGATGGACGCCGCGGCCAGGCACAGAACGGCATGTATGACATCTACGGCGCCAGGATCAGTCCTGCCGGGGCGGTGCTGGATGCGGCAGGGGTCGCCGTCGACGCCGGCGGAACACAACGGCGCACTTACCAGAGCATTGCCTACACCGGCTCGGAGTATCTGATCGCCTGGTCCGACTACGCTTACGCCAATGCAGGCTCCGTCGGCGTCCGGCTCGCCCGGATGACGCCCGCCGCCAGCGTCACGACGCCGGCCGGTGGAATCGCGATTAGCGCTCCACCACCCAGTCAGCCTCCAGGGATCTACGCCTACACCTCGGTGGCCGCTGGCGGGAATAGCGCGGCCGTGACCTTCGTCAACAGCTACGGCACCGGGACTCTGCTCGGCACGATGGGCTATGGGCTCTGAACAGCTCCGTGGGCGTGGGACCGAGTCCAGGTCGCGGACGGAAGCGGATCTCCCTATCCGCTGCGACCATCGCCCATGCGCATAGCATTCGATACGACAGCGCCGAACGGAATCGGGTCGCGCCATCGCGATATGCGGCTATCGGTCCGGGTCGTACCGGCTGCAGTGACAGAGAAATCGTCGCGAAATACAAAATGGGCACTGCCGAATAGGCTGACGATCAATACAACGGCGCGCCGGAATCGGATCGGGCGTCGGCCCGGTCACCTTCGGTTCTCCCCCGTACGTTAAGATCACCATCAGGGGAGACACAAGCGGCTTTGTTTGATCGTTTCCGTATCGTGTAGCGGAGGAATGCCATGCGCCTATATCTGCTGATGGCGTTTTGCGGCGCGTCGATGTTGTCGGCGTCTTTGTCGGCAAGCGCTCAGCTTCTGCCACCTGCTCAGCCCGTGTCTGAACTGGGCTACCGGGTGAGCCCGGACTTTTTCCAGTTTCCGGCGGGTTGGGTGGAGGGCGAGGCTTCTGGAGTTGCATTGAACTCCAAGCGCCACATCTTTTTGTTCCAACGAACCAAGCCCATGTTGTCCGAGTTCGACGAAAAGGGTCATTACCTCCGCAGTCTCGGCGAGGGGTTGTTCGATCACCCACACGGATTACGCATCGATGCCGACGACAATATTTGGACGACGGACGATACCAACAACACGGTTCTGAAACTGAGTCCGGCGGGCAAGGTGCTACTCGTGCTCGGTCGCCGGAGTAATTATGGTGGCGAGGCCAATTGGCTGTTCAACAAACCCTGCGATATCGCAATTGCAAAGAATGGTGACATCTTCGTTGCCGACGGCTACGCGAATTCGCGCGTCGTTAAATTTGATCACAACGGCAATTACATCAAGAGCTGGGGCAGCTATGGATCAGCGCCGGGCGAGTTCATGCTGCCGCATTCGATAGTGATTGACAGCAATGAGCGCGTCTATGTTGGCGACCGTGAGAATGCGCGGATTCAGATATTCGATACGGACGGTCGTTTCCTCGCGCAGTGGACCGGAATCGGCTATCCGTACGGTCTATTTATAACGCCAGATCAGCACATCTGGATGGTGGACGGCGGTTTTGACCGGATCGTCGAACTTGATCAGACAGGCAAGATTTTGGGTGCCATCGGTTCGCCCGGCCATCAGCCGGGCCAATTCGCATGGGGGCATTTTCTCGCGATCGCTACCGATCGAACGATGTACGTGGCCGACGTATTGAACTGGCGATTTCAGGTGTTCGTACCGGCCCAGCCGCCCGGCAAGCTCGCTGACTATGTGCCAACTGAGCGTAAATTCTTCGGATTCAAGCCCAGTGATGGATACAGCCTTCGTTCACCCGGATGGCCCACGAAATAGCTTCGACGCCGCCCGAAGCCGCAATTGCCTCCAACCGGAATGGACCCGGTAATCCGTGCCGCCTAGAAGGATGCTGTGTCGGTGCACCTAGGCACCGGCCCGGCAAACGTTCAATCGACTGCCTTTGGTCCGATTCCCCGAGGGTGATTCCTCAAATACCGAGGAGCGTTGCCGCCTGCTGCGCCGTGATCGCGTGCCCCGCCTTGGTCGGATGGATCCAATCCCAAAACAGGTACTGCCCTGCGCTCTGGCACTGGAACGGCGCAACCCCCGCCATGATGCAAGCGTCCTGAACACTGCTCAGCCAGAACTCGCTGCCGTTGCTGACAATCTCGTCCGTCGCCTGAAACACATCGAACAGTGTCACACTAGCTCTGGGCTCTAGCTGGAAGTTGGCCACGATGATGCCCAACGGCGCGTTAAACCCTTGAGCCAGCGCCCGCTCGCCACGCTACGGGTTCCCTAAGCGGCAGTCGCGTTTGCCGAGCGAGCAGGCCGGAATTCGCCTCGCCTCGCGTCTAACGTGGCGAGTCGGGTCCTGCTTCAGACAACTGCTGCGCACGCCGCAGCAGGTCTCCGTACAGGGCGTCGGCCTGCTTCACTCGCGGTTCTAGCAGTAACCGCTGTCGCGGCCACTGTTCGACCAGGGTCTTGCTGGTCACGAATGCTTCCAGGTCTTCGGTCGGTATCAAAGGGGCAGTCAGGATTTCCTGAAGCATGGCACGCTCGCGCGCGACCAGCTTCGCGACCTGGTGCCGTTTCCAGGACGGCTCCCCGTCCACGATCACATAGACCGGTGCGCTATGCGCAGCGGTCATGTTCCATTCCTCGTGGCGGCTACCGTAGGCACGGACTGCGATCCACTGGCTGTGGCTCGCGACGAATTCGGTCTTGAGTCGAACCACGTGGCCGCCCTGCGCGGCCGCGCGCGCCACGACATCCCCGAGGATGACCAGCTCCAGCCGATCGAGCCTGTCGACATCGGGATTGAGCATGGCCTGCGCGGCGACCTTTAGCATCGCGCCGCGCGCAACGTGCAGGACACTGCCCATCGGATTGCCGTTGACCGTGAATTCGAGAAGCGGCCCGTTCGTGACGTAGGCGTGGCCGGCGTGGAACGAGGCGTACCAGGCATCGGGGTCGTCGGGGCGTTCCACCTTGACGTACAGCCGCACAACCCCGGGCAGGTCGGTGTAGGGGAAATCCGAACCCGCCGATGGCGTGATCCGATAGCCCAGGTTGAGAAAGTCGTACCAGGGATCAGTCGCGAGCTTGCCGGCCTGGAATACCTCGAGAAAATCCACGTCTCCGAAAGGAATATCGAGTGCGCAGCCGCGGCGTGCATTGAACCAGCCGGCATTTAAGTGCGCGTAGCCGGACGTGCCGCCCTGCTGGTGGGATTCGTGAAACACCCGATCGTAGAGAAAGTAACTGTCGGGACTCGCATGAATGGGGTGCTGCAGATTCTCGTGAATCGTGTGGCCGAGGTGCCCTGTCCTCGGATCTTCCTGGCCAGACGCGACCAGGTAGCCACCCTGCGCGAAGCGCCCCGGCTTGCCCCATTCCGGTTGCTCGAACCACGTCCCGGCGATATTGCCCATCTGCAGCAGGTTGCCGACATGCACGTCTTCGGCGGCTACTTGAGTCCACACGTTGAGATCGCCCACCGCATCGCGCGCCAGGTGGATGTGGTCGTCGCCCGAATACCAGCCGCGGCTCGGCAGATCCGCATACCGTGCCAGTTTCACCGACAGCTCCTTGTCCTGGCCCGTCCGGAGTTCGAACCAGCCGTGGTACGTCCGGAACTCCGGACCGTGGGACACGGCGATCTCGTAGCGTCCGACCGGCAGCCTGGCTGTATACGACCCGCCGACGTAAAACGCCACGCGATTGTCGGTGGGCCAGAACGCGCGCCGGTCTACCGTCAACAACCGAACCTTGTCCGCGAATCTTTCGACCAGCAAAGCTTGGTCGGACGGCAGCGGGGCGCGGCCGGTAGCGTCGTAGAGCCCGACTCGGGCGGGAATCGCGGCGCCCGTCCCCGCGTCGTGGACGCTGATCTGCACGGTTCCCAATTCTGCCGGCGTGCTCGGGACCGGATGGCGAACGATCTGCACGTCGCAAATTGCGATGTGCCCGTCAGGAATCCCCTGGTCCTTGTCGTCGGTCGTCTGGATGGCGAGGTCGACGCCGCGAGTTCCGAATTTCGCGAAGCGGGCGCGGTCGAGAGTGACAGTGAATTCGCGAAACGTCGCACCGGGCTTGACACCGATCCTTTTCTCGCCGCGACCCAGCCCGCCGTTCTGGCTCCAGAGCACCAGCAGCGGCGTGGTGGTGAATTCTGGTGAGTACGTGACGGTCAGCTCAACCGGTTCATCAATGTCGTATGCGTAGTCGCTATCGACCTCGAAGGCAACCATATTGCCGACGATGCAAGACTGACCGGCGATGTCCTTGACTTCGGCATGACTGACGTCGAGGTCACGGCCAAGCTCGGCGTAGCCCATCGCATACACATGTGCAAAATGGGGCCGCTGCCACGGCAGCTCTTCGATGTAGCGCGCCTCGACGTTGTGCGCGTTGGCCGCCGCCGTGATACCCACGGTTAGCACACTTGCCAGCCAGACTAGAACCCCCGGCGAGTGCCGCCGGAAACGACGACCCGGATCGGTAGCGCGCCGGTATGGCGGCCCTGTCCGTAAACCGTGATCTGCGATGCTGAACGCTGTTCTCATCTCTACCCAGCCAGGATACCAAGTGCATTAGTCTGCGTGGACCCGACGGGCCCGGGCAAATTCTGCCTGTTCCGGCCAGCAGATTCGGCTGAGACACCTCAGTGGCCTCGACGCACCACCGTCGAGTTGACTTCGGTGGTGTCGGGGTGATAGCTCTTCGCCACTCTTCGCGCGGGCGCAGTGGGCATTCCAAGAATACGCCCGTCAGCAGATAGGAAGATCAACATGAAACGCCACAGTGCGAGTTGCGTGGTGCTATTCGCAGCGATATCCGGCGCGTTCAGCGCGCCAAGCATCGCCCAACATGAGCATCCCGCAGGCGATGCAAGCAAACTCGGCAAGGTGAATTTCCCGGTGTCCTGCGAGCCGCCGGTACAGTCGCAATTCAGAACCGCTGTGGCAATGCTCCATTCATTCTGGTTCGAAAAAGCCAGCGACACCTTCGCTGCCGTGGCGGAGCAAGACCCCAAGTGTGCGATTGCGTACTGGGGAATTGCCATGACGCACTGGCATGAGATCTGGGAAGCACCCGGACCGGCCGATTTGAAAGCGGGTCTGGCGGCGGTCGAACAAGCGAACGCAGCGACAACGAAGACGCAGCGGGAGCGAGATTACATCGCCGCTATCGAGGCGTTTTACAAAGACAATGACAAGCTGGCCCACGGCACTCGCGCGCTTGCGTACGAAGCGGCCATGGCCCAACTACAAGCGCGTTATCCCGACGACCATGAAGCTGCCATTTTCCATGCACTGGCACTTCTTGCCGTCGCGCCTCCGACAGACAAGACGTATGTATATCAAAAAGAAGCTGGCGCAATTCTCGAGCCACTGTTTGTGGAAGAGCCACAACACCCAGGGGTGGCCCACTACATCATTCACGCCTACGATTACCCGCCGCTTGCGGCGAGAGCTCTGGACGCAGCCCGACGCTACGCCCAGATCGCGCCCGATTCGCCACATGCGCTTCACATGCCCTCGCACATCTTCACCCGGCTTGGACTTTGGCAGGAGTCCATCGCGTCCAATCTCGCCTCCGCGGCCTCGGCCGTAAAGAACAGCGCGCCCGGCAATGAAGCGCACGCCAAGGACTACCTGATTTATGCATATATGCAGGGTGCGCAAGATCGCAAGGCAAAGAGCGTACTGGACTCAATGCCGAAGGGACGCTCAGACGACCCGCAGTACATGAATTGGCTGTACGCGACCGGAACTTCTCCCGCTCGCTACGCCGTCGAGAGACGTCGGTGGTCGGAAGCGGCAGCGCTCCCAGTGCCCTCGAGCACCTTTCCCCGCGAGCGCTATTCTTGGACTGAAGCCAATCTGCATTTCGCGCGCGCCTTGGGCGCGGCGCGTGTCGGTGACACCGAAGCGGCCCGCAAGGACTTGCAACAGCTCGAATCGATTCGCGACATCCTCGTTCACGAGGACAACAAATACTGGGCCGACCAAGTGGATATTCAGCGTGAGATAGCGGCCGCCTGGATTACCTTGGCCGAGGGCCATCGCGACGACGCCCTGCGGCAGATGGCTCATGCGGCCGATCACGAAGACAGGACCGATAAGCACAATGTCACTCCGGGGGTCATCCGTCCGGCTCGCGAGCTACTTGGCGATATGTTGCTGGAGCTGAATCAGCCCCGCCAGGCGATGGCCGAGTTCGACGCCGTGCTACAAACCGCACCAAATCGCTTCAACGCACTCTCGGGAGCCGGTCGCGCAGCTAAGCTTTCCGGCGAAAACGCCAGGGCCAAGGCCTACTATGCGAAATTGCTGGCTATCTGCGAACAGGCCGATGGAGATCGCCCAGAACTTCGAGATGCGCGGGCGCTAGTGGCGCAAAATTGACCGGCGGAGCGGAATGGATGGTTTTGTTCGCCAATTCAGAGCTAGCAATCCGACGAGGAGGAGTAGCGAGGTGAGGTCTAATGCTCCCCCGCCGCCCGAAGCTGGTGGAGCTGGCAGAGCCGGTAAGTTCGCTACCTCGACCTTGAGACTTTGCGCCGTGCTCATGCCGCCGGCGCCACAGGTCATTGTGTAGGTATACGTGCCTGCTGCCCCCTCAGTCACCGAGACGCTGCCAGAAGCAGTCGTCGCGGTCCAACCATCGCCGGCGGTTCCCCCGGAGCTCTGACAGCTGGATGCCGGAGTCGCGGCCCATGTGATGGTGAATGGATGGCCGACGCTGGGACTGGTGGGATCCGCAGACAAGGTGATGATGATCGGTGTCATCCCAGAGAGTGGCACTGCGATAGTGGCGCCATCCGTAACAACGTTGAGAACCGCATTCTTGATCTCTACCGCGCTCGGCGTGAAGGTAACGGACACCGCACAGTTGGCGCCCGCTGCCAGCGACTGCGGACACTCGTTCGTCTGCGAGAAGTCCGCCGTGCCCGCTGCGAGCGAAATACTGTCTAGGGGCAATGGAGCGGTTCCGGAATTGGTGAGCGTGAGCATCTGCGGCTGACTGGTTGTGCCGATCGCCTGGTTGGCAAATGTCAGCGGCCCCGGCGCGACATCGAGCCAAGGTGCCTGCAGCAGATAGGCGGTGGGCGAACCCACTACCGGCACTGTGGACAAAACGAGCAGCAAACGGCTGTCGTTCAAGGTGATGACCGAACTGATCGTGACCGAGGACTTGAGAGGATCCGAGGCACTAACCAAGGAGTTGATATCCGTCATTACGCCGTTATAGAAGAACGGCACCTGCGACTGTGCGTTACCCATGCGTCCGACGATTTGGCCGTCCTTATTTATCGCGTCCCCGTAGCTATATGTATACGGTGCTGGCTCCGCCAGTACAGTCAGCGTGCCGTTGGCCCAGATAGACGCGTGCGTAATCGAATCTGATGGAAACCAAGTGCCTATAACCTGTCCGCTTGCATTAATAGCGGACGGGCACACCGACCCAAGATCCGTGAGGGCTGCGCCAGTGATGAAAAACCCCCGGCACGGGCTGTTCGAAGAGAAGCCGGACAGCGCGAGTTGCCCGCTGTCATTTATGGCGGTCGGCAATGGAGGGGGAGGTATATCGGTGAGCTGGGCTGAATGGATCGGGTTGAAGACGCCACCGCTATAGAGGAAACCATACGCGGTAAAGTCGCTCGTAACTCCAACGATCTGCCCGCTCGCGTTGATTGCCGTTGGCGTGGCATTCTGGCTCCACGACGGCAACCCAAGATCCGTAACAGTCCCGCCGCTGTAAATCGCAAGGTGGCCGGCTGCGGTATTGCCCGCAACGACTCCACTGTCGCTGAGAATGCTTGGCGGGGGTGGCGAATTTCCGTTGCCTTCCGGGCCGGTCGTGAAGCCCGCCGGGAATGGTGTGTACACGTTGCCGGTCAGCAGACCGCCGTCATAGAGAACCTGACCGCTGTTGTTGAGCCCGATGACAATGCCATCCTGTGGCAGCGGGACCAGATAATTTGGTTGTGCCTTTGCGTTGAAGGACTCGAGCAACGTCCCGAGACCAGCACAAACTATGATCAGGGAGGCGCCGACGCGCGGGACCACCGCAGTGCCCCCCCGTTTGGTCTGATGCTTTGACTCAATCTGCATCCCGAAAGACTGAGCCGCAGGCTCCGCTATGGGCAACGCAGCGAGGTTTTGCTTCATTTGGGAGTCCGCCGTGTTGTGACTCTGCTCTTCAACTCCGTTTCATCGTAGCACCCGTGCAAGCCGGCGCGATCTACAGATCACTTACAGATGATCGGCGCGTTCTGTCATCTGATTTTCAGCCTGGGACGGCGTCGGTTTGCTAGTCCTCGAACTGCCGCTGCAGACTCTCGCAGCGTGACAGTCGAGTAGCTTCTGCGACCCTCGGCCAATGCCGTCGCGGTGCTTACGCAGGCCGTCATGCTCTACTGCGCCCACGTCGCAGCGAACCTCGGCGAGCATCCGGTCGTGGACACGGTGAAGGCGTGCATTGCACAATGCTCGGGCAACAGACACCCACGGAATGCATCCCGATGAACTGCTTGGGTCCTCGCGCTCGAATGTGGGCGTGCTAGAGTGATAATCGGCGTTTGCCGCCGTCAACAACGCGAATAGGGGGAGTCGCATGCTTCGCCAAAAGTACGAGTGCATCGCCATCGCTTGCTGCGCGTCCGGCCTTGGAATGGTGCTCGCTGAACCTGCGCTCGCGCAACAGTCGCGTTCCGATTCCGGGCAGCTGGAAGAAATCATCGTCACGGCGACCAAGCGCGAATCGACGGTTCAGAACACGCCGATCGCCATCACCGCCACCTCTGGAGCCGACATTGAGGAGCGCGGCCTGACCAACCTGGCCGATCTCGCGTTGTCGGTTCCCGGCGTATCGATACGAACCAGCGGGCCGGGAATGGCGGAATTCGAGATGCGCGGCATCGCTTCGACGGGCGGCAACTCGCCCACGGTCGGTTTCTATTACGACGACGTTTCCTTAACCGCTCCAGCCGCGACGAACGAAGGGAAGATCGTCATCTCCCCGTCGCTCTACGATCTCAATCGGGTCGAAGTGCTTCGTGGGCCACAAGGGACCTTGTACGGTTCAGGCTCCATGGGCGGAACCATCAAGGTGGTGCCCAATCAACCCAATCCCGCCGCGTTCGATGCGTCCGTGGAGGTAATCATGGCCGACACCGATCACGGGGGCTTCGACCATGCTGAGAATGCGATGGTGAACCTGCCGTTTGGCGGAGGCATCGCGGCGCTGCGCATTGTCGGGTCGTACGCGTACGACTCGGGTTGGATCGATCGCGTGGTGACCGCGCCGGGAACGTTCCCGAATGCGACGGCGCCGGGACCGTGCGGCGGCTCTTTTACCGGCTGCGTCCGCGGCGACGTGCTGGCCGCTCCGGTAGCGATCGACTACCACGACATCAACGATGTCGAGCGTACGACAGTTCGCGTCAGCGCGGTCATCAAGCCCATAGAGGGTTTGACCATCACGCCGTCCTTCCTCTATGAAAAGCTGCGATCGGGCGGATTGCCGGACATCGACAGCAACCCGGGAACCGACGCTCACTACCAACCGTTCGACGTCTCCGAAAGCTACCGCGACGAGATACACCTCGGCATCCTAAACATCAATTATCAGGCCGCGACGTGGCAAGTCACTTCGACGACTGGCTACTGGACGAGGAACGAGCCGCTGTACCAGGACACATCGGAATCGTGGACGACGGGTCTGGGCCTGACAGCCTACGAACCCCCCAACGGACTCGGCGCGGCGTATGCGCTCGAATACAATCCTTCTCATCAGACCACCGAAGAGTTGCGATTCGCTTCGGTGGGTGAATCACGTCTCAAGTGGCTGGTCGGGTATTTTTACTCGGACTTCTACTCGTCGTGGAACATCATCTTCCCGTCGCAGAATGGAGCAGCCCTCTTCGGATCGAACAATCTATTCAGCTATTTCAGTCCGATGCCGATCCTGCAGCAATCGTTTTTCGGCGAGGTGACTTACAACATTACCGAGCCGTTCGCAGTCACCGCAGGGCTGCGTCGCTACCACTACGACGCCGATGTGAGCATCGATCAGTACGGTGCGCTGACGTCGACGGTCATGACCACAACCACGGAAACGGACCAGGGCGTCACGCCCAAGCTGTCCCTCTCCTATCAGTTCACCAAAGATTTCATGATGTTCGCGACGGCAGCCAAGGGCTTCCGTCCCGGAGGCGGAACCGGGCCGGTGCCGACGTCAGGGCCGCTTTCCTGCGAAAAAGATCTCATGGACCAGGCCGGCACCAAATCTTTCGTGCCCGGGCCGGACTCATTTCAGTCGGACAGCGTCTGGAACTACGAACTCGGTGAGAAGTTCCGGACTGCCGATAATCGCGTGACCGTCAACGGTTCGATCTATTACGCGAAGTGGTCCAACGTGCAGCAGTTTAACTCTCTGCCCACTTGTGGCTACGTCTATACGGCCAACGTCGGTGACGCCGAAGTCAAAGGCGGCGAACTCGAGATCGAAGCAATCGTCATACCGGAGCTCTTCGTCTCGCTCAATGGCTCGTACACGGACGCAATGCTGGTCAGTTCGAGTCTCATTGGTCCGAATTTCACTCCGGGTACGCCGATCCAGCAGGTGCCGCGGTGGACGTCTTCGCAGGCGATCGCCTACCGGCATAGCATGGCGGATCGACTCACGTACACGGCCCGCGCCGACAATACCTACGTCGGCAGCCGCACTGATGAGACCTGGTCGGTGAACACGCTGCCCTCGTACGATCTGATCAACCTTCGCACCGGGTTCGAGGGCGAGCGCTGGTCGGCCGTTTTGTTCATGAACAACGCCGCAGACAAACGGGCGATGCTCAACAACATCACCCAGGCCGCGGTCAACCTGCCGACGTTCAATCGGGTGGCCGTAAGCCAGCCGCGTACCACTGGCATCGACTTCAGCTACAGGTTCGGACGGTAGCAGAGCCCCCGGGCCGGCGGGTATCGACCCGCGGCCCACAAATCGTCGGGGCGAGGCTTTTTAGTGCTCGCGCGGCGTGCGCACGGGAAGCGGCACGTTGCAAAGGTCGATGTGGCCGGGATTGAACTTGAACCACGGTTCGCGCCGGTTGCGCCTTTGCTCGACAACGGAGCGGAATGTAGCGCTGTCGGTGCGAAGCACCTCGATCGGAGTACGGTCCGCTTGTGGCAGATCCGCTGCGATTCGCATCGACAGGATTTTCACGCCCGGCGCCGGTAGAACGTAGAACCCCATGTCGCCAGTGCCACGGGGCAGGCTGGACAGAAGCGGCATGCCATCGAGGACCCGTCCGACCAGTGAGACATTGCGGTCGAGCTGGCGCGGCGCGTGGCCAATTACTGCGTACATTTCGCTTCCGTCGCTCTCCGGCGGGTCGTCCCGCCCGACCCCGACCATGCCGTAGCAATGCGCCAGCCAGACGGCCTGCGAGCGCGGATCGCGGGCCGCTGGAAAGCCATCGAGAAATCCGACCTCCGGCGCATAGAGATCGGGATCGGGCAGAGGCTGGAAGCGCTGATTTGCTTTCTTATCCGCCGTGAATTCCACGACGGGGTGCACACTCGCAGGAATGGGGCGCCGGTGGTCGGCATCGTCCCACTGGACCACGTAGTTGTCCTGCACGCGGACGATCGCGACACCGTCGAAATAATTGGCCCGTACCAGCGCTTTGATATTGGCGACGTGTACCGGCGCGACCAGCGGGTCCAGTTCGATTACGACCCGGCCACTGGCGAGTTGAAGGTACAACGTGTTGTCAGGATCGGGCGTGCGCCAGTCCTCGGCCGGCGACCCTGCGAGCAGCTCTCCGAGCGTCACTGGTTTCGCGGTGGATTCGCCGGCGTGGTGCAGCCCGAGCACAACCACCAGCCCCGCAACCACCCTGCTAGCCTTATCTCGAACGCGCGATAGGGCGGCGAATCGACCGACGCCACCCGTCAGGCACCGTTCATGCGCAGTCACTTGGCTGCCCCTTGGCTGGCGGCAGCGTCCGGCTCGGCTGCGGCTTTCTCAACGTCTTTCAGCATGCGATCAAGCGCGGGGCGGTCGAAATACCGGCCCGCCAGCACAACCGCGCGGATTCTCCGCGTATTGGCGATGTCGTCGAGAGGATTGGCATCCAGCAGCACGAGGTCCGCGAGCTTCCCCTGTTCGACCGTGCCCAGGTCTGCGAGGCGCCCCATGAACTTGGCTGGATTCAGCGTCGCTGTCTGCAAGGCCTGCATCGGCGTTAGCCCTGCGCGAACGAACAAGGCCAGCTCATCGTGCAAACTGAACCCAGGGAAGATGTGAACGCCAGCCGCTGTGTCGGTGCCCGCCATGAACGGGACGCCGGCCCGAAACATGGCCAGCGTCATGTCGAGCTCCATCTGGACGAACTTCTTTCGCACCGGCAGCGGATCGGTATCCATGTCCTGCAGAATGTCGTGAACGAACATCGGCCAGGTGTGATCCTTCCATGCGGCCGGCGCGTACTTGGTGAGTGGGTCGTGGCTCAGGTCGATATCGTCGACGAGCCATTGACCGCGTTCCCACGCCAGCGTGGGTACCTGCCAGGTCTGGTTTCGGGCCATGAGGGCAATCAAGGTACTGGCCCGGGCCGGGTCGTAGGTGCTGACGTTTCGGCCGAGGCTCTTCGGACCCTTGATGAGCTGATCCTCGATCGTCGAGCAGCCTTCGAAGATGCCGGTGAAGTGCTCGATGCTCTTCTGGCCGGCGTTGGACGCTTCCGAGGCACGCACGGCATCCGGCACGTGGCCGACGAACGTCAGCCCTACTTTCTTGGCCTCATCCACTGCCGCGAAGTACCCGTCGCGGGGAATCAACGATTGGATCTTGATGAAGTCCACGCCCTGAGCCTTGAGCTCATCGACTACTCTGCGGCCGTCGGCAGCATTGGCGACCGGCGCCGAGCTTGGAAAACGCGGTATGGGGCCATCGAGCATGGGGCCCGCGATGATCATTCGTGGCCCGAGGAGCACGCCCGCCGCAATGTCCGCCCGCCACTTCTTTAGGACGTCGAGGTCGCCGCCCATGTCGCGCACGCCCGTGACGCCGTTGGCGACGAACAGTGGGAGCACGACCCGCTCATCCCGGGGCAGCCAATCGCCAAATACGGTATGTACGTGCATGTCCCAAAGGCCGGGAATGAGGTATCTGCCCCGGCCATCCACGATCGTGGCGTCCGCGGGCGCCCGCACCGCGTCGCTTTTTCCAAGCGCCGTGATGCGCTGATTTTTGACGATTACCGTCATGTCCACTATGGGAGGCGCTCCCGTCGCGTCGATTACGCTGACATGCGTAATCGCGATCGCAGCACTAGAACCATCGCCACTTGCGTAGCTGGTCATCGTCACAAGCGCCAGGCAGACAGCGATCAATGCTCTCATGGCATTTACCTTTTACAGATCGATGGCCGTTGGTTTCTTCATCACAAATGTGAGCCCTGCGAAGTACAGGACGCCCGCTGCGATCCACGCCGCTCCCATGATCTTGGCAGCGGCGTCCATCTCAATGAGCACGTAGGCAATTACCGCAAACCCAGAGATCGGCATCACGATGTACCGGAACCAAGCGTGATTCCGCCCTCTTACAACGTAGTGGCTGATCACGGAGATATGTAGCAGTAGAAATGCGGTGAGCGCTCCAAAATTTACGATACGAGTCAGGTCATCAAGGCGCCGGGCAAAGAGCACACCAACGGCAATCGATATGACCGCAACGAACAGCGTGCTCACATGCGGTGTGCGATACCGCGGATGCACTCGCGCGAGCGCCGATGGCAGTTTGCCGTCGCGTGCCATCGCATAAAGTATCCGCGACACTGCCGCCTGTGCCACGAGCGCGTTGGCAATACCGGATGCAAGAACATTCGCGCCGATCACCAGCATGCGTAGCCGGGTTCCGCCAGCGCGTCCCGCGATTTCGTAGAAGGCCGTTTCGGGCGACGAGATGCTGGTTCCCTGGGCCAAGTCCGCGGCGATCCACGTCTGCATGATGAAGAGCACGGCCACCAGCAGAAGTGACGTCACGGTCGCCCGAGCCACCGACCCCTGGCTACCGCTGCTCTCCTCCGCGAGCGTCGAGATCCCGTCAAAACCCAGGAAGGACAGCACGGCGATCGACGTCGCTCCCACGACCGTGGAGAGGGAGAATAGCGCGGGGTCGTACACCGGCTTCAACGTCAGGGATCCTGCGCCCTGTCCGTGATAGAGCGCTGCAAGGCCTACCACGATGAAAAGGGCCAGAGTGACGAGCTCAATACCGAGAATGATGAAGCTGACACGTGCGGTGAGGCGCACGCCGAAGAAGTTTACCGCCGCGTTGAAGCCCGCAAATGCCGTCAGCCAGGCCAAGTCGGGTACGCCCGGAAACATCGGTCGCAACGCCACCGTGCTATACACATACAAAAGAGCGGGCACCAGGATGTAGTCAAGCAGGATCAGCCAGCCTGCGAAGAAGCCCGCGACTTCGTGCAGTCCCCGTCCGACATAGGAATATACCGAGCCTGCCACGGGAAATGCCCGGGACATCGACGCATAGCTGACGGCCGTGAAGAGCATGGCACACAAGCCCACCAGGTAGGCGAGCGGCGCCATGCCTTTAGCGTCCTGAGAGACAAAACCGAACACCCCAAATGGCGAGATCGGCACCATGAAGACCATGCCGTACACGATGAGGTCCCGGGTACTGAGAGTGCGCCGGAGCTCTTGTTGGTATCCGAACTTTTCCAGGCTCGTCATGCGCTCATTAGGATACTACCGCGCCATGACGATTGAGGGTGGTTATTAAAGAGGTCAGCGTCTGAGACTCCTCGCTTGCGTGCAGGTCCGATTCCTCCCGCATTCACAACAAATTAACGGCGAGCACGTTGCGACGCCCAACGGATGTTCGACGGCCGCGGCCCAGCCCGACCAGTCGCCAGCATCTTCGATACGGAGCCGCGCGGATCGAAATTCACCAAGCACCAGTTCTTTATTCTGGGTGAAGTTTATCTTTCCCAAGCCGCCAAGTCGTCCAGCGAGTACAGCGGACGAATGTCGACATCGGAATCCGTCGGCATGGGATTCGGGCACTTCTTTACCCATTCGACGGCTTCTTCGATGGATTTGACTTCCCAGAGCCAAAAACCTGCGACCAGTTCCTTCGTCTCGGCAAACGGGCCATCGAGTACCGTGCGGTTTCTGCCCGAGAAATGGATGCGTTTTGCAAAACGGCTCGGCTTGAGTCCGCCGAGTATCTGATCCTTTAAAATGCCAGCGGCGATCAGAGCCTCGTTGTACTTGCTCATGGCCTCCATCATCTTAGGATCGGGCGGCGCACCGTCTTCACTGTCTTTGGTCGATTTCACAAAGACCATGACTTTCATTGGACATTTCCCTGTTGCGGTGGATTCAGCTTCAAGGACGTCCGAGATGTCCCAGCCCACGGAGCCCTCGACGGGCAGACTCCCTACGAGCGGGTCCTGGCAAAGAAAGACCCTGCCAGCGTGGCGCCGAAAGTCCTGAGACCTTACACGGGAGGAGTGGTAGCGGGGGGCCGATTTGTGCCGTCCTTACGGTGCCGCCAGTACTGATCCGGATCAGGTAGGGCCGTTGGGGAACGCCGCCACCGTTTTCGGTGCTCGGGGGGGAGTGCGTACCGCCCTGCCACCCCTGGCCGGCGACGGCCGGCCACGGGCACCGCCGGCAGCACGCCTGCGCCGGTACGGCCCTGGCAGCCATACACCAGCCCGCTGGTGCCCTACCCCTCCGCCCGCGGGCCAAGCTGCGAATGTCTGACGCTGCTGCGCGGCTCATTCCTAGTGGCGAGACGCGCCCGAACGATATCCATCATCACCGATATCCGTACGCTTCCTAAGTGTCACGGCCGAAGAGCCGAGTAGTCTTGTTTTGTTGGCATGGCCGGCAACGTTGCATCAGAGGCGAGTCGCTCGCAGTCGGGTGGACGCTAGTGGTCATCTAATGCTGACTTGCGCATCACCATAGATTCATATGAACGGCGCAACCAAGTTTAAGAAGCACTGGGGCCTGATCGCGCCATCGGTCCTGACCCTCGCGGCCTGAATGGCGGCGGAGGTTCGGGCGGTCCGCCGGCGCCGAGTGGCCCTGTCACGACGGACAACACAGTCGTTGCGACGGTTTCGCCACCGCCGCCCATTCGTGGCTATACAGGTCCAAATGGGGATGTGCTCGATCCCCTGTTCGCAGTGACGTTCACGACGTCGGATCAGCGACCGGCGTCCGATCTCCAGGTGACCGCCACGCAACCGGCGATGGAGTTGCCGAACTGGGTCGGGCCGGGGACGAGTTTTCACTGCGCGTCGGTGTCCACCGGCAACGCCTGCACGATGTCTATTCTCTATCAGGTCCAGACGGTCGGACAGGGCGATCTCGCGATCTCCTACAGCTACAAGGCGAATAACGGCACCGCGAAAACCGGCATCGCGCACATCGCGTATGTCACCACGGAGCCCAGCCTTGCGCTGCTGGCCGGGTGGGTGGGAGGGCCGGGGTACCTCGACTTGACCGGGACCGCCGCGCGCTTCAACCACCCCAGCGCCGTCGCAGTGGACGCGGCTGGCGCGATCTACGTCGCGGATGCCGGCAATTTCGCGGTGCGCAAAATCGCCCCCGGCGGCATGGTCACGACGCTTGCGGTGAATGGCAATTTCGCCGACCTCCCCTTCATCGGCCTCTCGGCGACGGCGGTCGATCAGAAGGGCCACGTCTACGTCGGTGATGCGGATTCGATCCGGATGCTCAGCGGAAACCAGGTGCCATTCCTGCTCGGCGGGACGGGCGCCGGGACCGGGCCGCTGATCCCGCGGTCGGCTCTGCTCGGAGATGTGTTCGGGCTTGCGGTCGACACCAACGGCAACACTTACGCGTCAAGTTCGACGAACGATATCGTGAAACTCGAACCGAACGGCAGCGTCATAGCGCTGGCCGGGACGGCAGGCGAGTTCACAGCCCTCGGCGTGCTCACCATTGACGCTGCGGGCACGCTGTACGCCGTCGATACGGGCGTCGGCGTGCGCACCATCTCGCCCGCCGGGATGGTCACGACCGTGAGCCCGGTGATCCCTAACGGCCCTGCAACGGGATTAGCCGTCGATTTGACCGGAGCAATCCTTGCGTCGGTTGCCAGCGCGAATTCCATTTACAAATTCACCGCCGCGAACGGCTGGTCCAAGCTCGCCGGCGACGACCTGGCCGGATCCCCCGGTGGCTTCAGCGACGGCAGCGCAGCGCTCTTCAACGCTCCAACGGGCGTGGCTCTCGATCCGAGCGGAAATCTGATCGTCGCCGATACCGGTAACTCGGCCATACGCCAGGTGACGCCCGCAGGGATCGTCTCGACACTGGCTGGCATCGGCGTGGTCCGTGGTGCGGTGGACGGAACGGGCGGGAGCGCCAGGTTTTACATTGCCGAGGATGCGGATCAATACTTCCCGCAGTGCGGTGTCTACTGCAGCGACATCTATAGCGACGCTCCAGCGGGCGTGGCTGCGGATGCAGCGGCCAATGTCTACATCACGGACACGGGTAACGGCAGCATTCGCAAGGTGACGTCGGCCGGCGTCGTCACGACCGTCCCCGGCGCTGGCGTCTGCCTGAACGGCGGGATTGCGGTCGATCACGCCGGCAACCTCTACGTCACCGTCTGCCTTGGCACGGTTCAGGACCTCGTGCGGCCCAGCGCGATTCGGAAGGTCACGCCACAAGGCACGGTCACGCCGCTGACGGACAAGACGGGTAAGACCCTCGAGAGCGCCGATCAGGCGCGCTGGACCGGGCTCGCGGTCGACGCCCAGGGCAGCCTCTATGTAATTCACGGGAGCGAGATCCTGAAGATCACGCCAGACGGGGTCCTCTCCACGTGGGCCGGCAGCGGCGCAGGTGCCAAGGATGGAACCGGGACCGCAGCATTGTTCTCGACGCCCGGCGGTATCGCGTTCGCGCCGTCCGGCGACCTCTACGTCGCCGATACCGGCAATCACACGATTCGCCGAATCACGCCGGCGGCGGTGGTCACGACGTTCGCCGGGAAGACAGGGATGGCCGGGACACAATGCGATTTTGAGCTCCTGTCCAGTCCGCGGTCGCTGACGGTCGACTTCGCCGGCGCGATCTACGTCGTCAACTCTGGAACCACAAGCATCTGCCGAGTGACCCCGGACGGTTACATCTATTCGCTGCTGGGCGGCGGTTCGATGGTCGGCACTGTCCTCGGCACGCTGCCAACCAGTATCGACCCGCCGCAGGGGATCGCCGCGCGGCCCGATGGGCAGATCGTGTTCACGGTGGATTCCGCGCTGCTCGTGACAGCGGGTCTCTAGCCTCGGCGCACCGATTTTGCGGTGCCCGGCGCGGTAGGCAGTCCGCCAAAGTTTCCGTTTGACGGGTCTGGGCGATCAGGGGCTCCTCGCAAGCGCGCTCGATCGACCGCGGAATCTCTTGGCGCACGAGCCCAAGAGTTCGATATTTCGGCTGGCCGCCGTGCTGTGCACGGGAATCGCCAAGAATCACCCGTTCCTCGACGGCAACAAGCGCACCGCCTTGCTCACGACGCGGGCATTTCTCTATCTAACTGGGTTTGCGTTCGAGCCCACGGAGGAGAGCGAAGTCGTCACGCTAGTGGGCGTTGCCGAAGGATCGGTTGGCGAAGCCGAGCTCGAGCGTTGGCTTCGCGATAATTCGCACCGGCGTGCGAAGGAAACAAAGCCCTGAGGATTGGTAGCGGGGGATCGATTTGTGCCGTCCTTACGGTGCCGCCAGTGCTGATCCGGGTCAGGTAGCTCCGCGCCCCGACGGGGCGCGCGCCTTCCGTGTCCGATACGGGTTTCCGAGGCGAAGAACGGGCTATCTTCGATGGAAAGAGGGTTATCTCAGCGTCCCGTCGCGATGGCCGGCGCGGCGGGGCCGATGCCTCTTGCGTGTATGTGCTACATGTAGCACAATTCACGCATGAAACGGACTGGAATACGCGAAGCTCGCCAGAATCTCTCGGCCTTGATCGACGAAGTTCGAAAAGGCCGCGAGGTCACCATTACTGATCGGGGCAAGCCGGTGGCGCGTCTCGTGCCGCCGCGTCGCGCCGATTCGCGACCGTTCGCCGGGCGCGTCGCTTTTCGACGCAAGATGCCGACGTTGACTTCGCCACTGTCCAGTGCGGTCATCGATGGCCGAGCGGAACGAGACTGACCGGACGTTCACTGCACGTTTGCCCGGCGACGATGCCGGCATCTACGTGGATTCCAGCGCGCTTGCAAAGCTCTACGTGCCGGAACCTGAAAGCGAACGCCTCGACGGCTTTCTGCGCGGCAGGCGCGGATTGCTGATCTCGGAACTCGGCATCACCGAGGTATTGTCAGCGGTCGCAAGGAGAAAGCGCGAAGGAGCGCTACGCGCCGATCTTGCGCTCGAGATCCGTGACGCCTTGCTTGCGGACGCCGATTCCGGCGCGTTCGCACGACTGGATCTCAGTCCTGCGGTCCACCGTGATGCAGAGCGTCTGCTGCTGGCCACCGATTCCCTGGCTCTGCGTACGCTGGACGCTCTTCATATCGCACTCGCGTTATCCGGCTCGGCGTCTCACATGCTGACATTTGACCACCGAATGCGCGATGCCGCCCTACTAGCAGGACTGAAGGCGGTCGACGTCTAAGACCATACAAGGCAGGCGGCAAGGGCCAACGCCAGCGCCGCCCCTGCCGTCCGCGCCTCCTTCGATATTCGTTGAGCGGCCGCGCTTATCCACACCCTGCGCCGCGAGCGCACAGTGTCCTCGCTATCATCTGGCTATAAGCTATCCGGCGGCCACCTGACGGGACTTTTCCATTCACGGGTGTGGGCCGCGCCTAGCAGCGCTGTTCGACATCCGAGCATTTCTCGATCGCCAGCTGCGAACCTTCCGATTAATGGATCCAATTGGGAACGTCAGAAGGCTGAGCTGACCCGTTGCGTCGGTCTGCGCTCAGGAACGCGCCGAGCACTTAAGAGCGATCGTGAACATCCGCTCGGCGGTGTCGCAAGTCTTCCCGACCTATGACCAGTTAACCCACTGAATCGCCCGAATACGACCAGATAATATTGGACGCTCGGCGGCGGTCGTCAGCGCGCAAAGAGTGCCTTGGCCATCCAGACGCCGAACTGCGCAACCTGGAGCTTCGGAGCTTCACGCAAGCTGTCTCTTGCTCTCCGTAAACGAAGAGCGCCAATCGAGACGGTGCTGCGGCCGAAGTTTGGTCAGCGCCGTCGGACGGGCGCCTGCCACTCTCTATTGACGCCTCGTAGCCGTCGACTGCGGGACCGGCGGCTTCTTTACTAATGCACTGCGGGCGCCTGGACCTCGCGTTGTCCGGCTGCGATACAAATTGCAGTCAACGACAAATGAAAGCGACGGGTACGCGCCGTGCGGCTGGGACAAGCTGCGTTGACGGGTCTTGATATAGCGCGCGACGCGTGAGTCCCAACCAGGGACGCACGGTTAACATAAAGGGATGTCATGAATTTGCCAAACAATACTTCGCCGCATGCCAGGTTCGTCATCGCCGCTGGAGTGGCGATCTTGGGTGCGGGATTTCTGTTCGCTGGAGCCGCACTTGCCGCGCCGTCCGCCGCAACGGGATCAGCCGTTGCGACGGTATTTGCCACGGGACTGGTCAACCCGCGTGGGCTCAAATTCGGCCCGGACGGCAAGCTGTACGTCGCGGAAGGAGGATTCCCAGTCGCGCCCGCGACCGGTGCACCGCCCGGTCTGGGTGGAGATTGCTCGGCCGGCTCTGGCGGACCTGGCGAGTACTTCGGGAGCAGGACGGGTTCACGCATCTCCCGGGTCGACGGCAGTGGTCACGTAGAGACGTTCGTCGATGGATTGCCGTCCAGCGAGGCGGGCGGACTCGCAAGCGGCGTCGCCGACGTCGCGTTCGTTGGCCATACTCTCTATGCAATCCTGGCCGGCGCCGGCTGTTCGCACTGCGTGCCCGGCATTCCCAACGGGGTGGTCCGGGTGAATCCGGACCGGAGCTGGACGCTGATCGCAGACCTGAGCGCCTTCCAGCAAGCGCACCCGGTCGCCAATCCAACCGATCCGATCACCGGCGACTTCGAGCCGGACGGAACGTGGTACAGCATGATCACGGTGCGCGGTGACCTGTATGCAGTCGAGCCTAACCACGGCGAGCTCGACAAGATAACGACGGCCGGCCACGTGTCGCGCGTTGTCGACATCTCGGCTTCACAGGGGCACGTGGTCCCGACCGTAGTCGCGCAGCACGGTGTCTTTTATGTCGGCAATCTCGGTCGATTTGATCCAGATACCCTCAATACTCAGAGTGTCTACCACATCACTCCGAGCGGTGCGATCAAAGTAGCGGCCACCGGGCTCAGCAAAGTTCTCGGTATTGCCTTCGATCAGCGCGATCGGCTGTACATACTGGAAAGTTCGTTCTCGACGAGCGACCCGTTCCCGGAGCCAGCGACGGCTCGCTTGATCCGCATCCTGCCGAACGGCAAACAGGAAGTACTGATAGACGGCTCGAGCGGCATTCTCAGCGTGCCGGCAGGAATGACGTTTGGTCCCGACGGGGCCCTGTACATATCCAACATTGGATTTGGGGCTCCACCGATTGGGCTCGGGCAGGTTGTCCGAGTCGAAATAATTCGGTGACGAGTTGGACGGCTTTACGACATCTCTGCAGCCCCGGCGGACCGCCGGGGCTGCGGCCAGCGAGCTTCCGTGAGCACCCTCCGCAGAATGTATGCCGGCGAACAGGCCGAATCTGCGGCAGACTCGGTGCCTGGGATCTCTGATCGCTAACCGTTCGGCAACAGCACGATCTTTCCGAGCACGCCGCCGCCGCCCAGCATCGAATGCGCACGGCGTGCCTCTTCGAGAGGCAACCGCTGCGAGATTAGCGGCCTGATCCTGCCTTGTTTGAGCAGGCCCAGCAGCGTCAACAAGTCATGACGGAACCATGCGGGTTTGCACCGCATGAACCACTGGATGCTGTAGGGCACCATGCTCATGTGGCCGGGTTTGAACCAACCCAATTCCGCTCATTCGCGAACAGGATGGCGTCCCTCGCTACGGATCGTCATCGTTCCTCCACGCATTTTCGCCTGGAAGCCGTAGGTGACCACGCGGCCGCCTTCGCGCAGGGCGTCGCGTGAGCGCCAGAGAATGCGGTCTCGTCACGTGCCGCTCCGGAGCTTCTGCCGCCCTTCGGGCGTCAGACTGCATTTCGGGTTTATGCGCCCGATAGATCAAGAGACAAGTAGGAGACGACAACTACCCTGACACGGGGGGCCGGGATAAAACGTCACCGATGTGATCGGAACGGACCCGCCTGAGATGGTAGCGGGGGCGTGATTTGCGCCGTTCCGAGTCCCAGGTGCGCTCGCGTGAAGTAGGAATCACATCGGTGGCCAGAGCCTCGCCTTCCCTCGAACTACTGACGCCGCTATCCATCGAGGCCGGTCCGACGGCGTCGCGCGCGTCCTTGATTGAGGCGCCGCAAGCCTCTAGGCCGAGTCGAGGGTAAAGCATCCCGAGCATTCGAATCCGGCGCTCGTACGGCACGACCCGATAACGCCGATGCGCGTAGAGTAAGCGTGTCAATGCGGTAATCGATAACAAACTTTGGGAGGAATCCAGCCATGTCAGCAGGACGCGTGCCGATGCGCTTCATCGTGCTAGCGGGCGCCACGCTATGCACGTCTTGGCAGATAAGTTATGGCGGTCAGCCGCCCGACGTGGTCCAAAGCGACGGGTCGTACAACACGGCGATGGGATCGTACGCGCTCATTAATAATAACGGCTACGACAATACCGCCGCAGGATCTTATTCGATGCAGAACGTAACCACGGGCGTAGGCAATTCGGCCTTCGGGGCACGGACCCTGGGGGCCGCCACCACCGGCGCTGAAAACACCGCTGTCGGAGACCTGGCGCTTGCGTTGACCTCAACTGGAGGGCAAAACACAGCGGTGGGCGCCGAAACCTTGTATGCCAATACTACCGGCAGCTACAACACGGCAGTGGGATACAGCGCCGGATCAAAAAGCACGACCGGCTACGACAATACGGCGACTGGAGCCTACGCGCTCTTCTCCAACACCACCGGCTACTACAACTCCGGGTCCGGGCTCGCGGCGCTTTACCTGAACACCACGGGCGATAAAAACACCGCCTCGGGAGCTAACGCGCTCTACAGCAACACGACTGGCAGCCGTAACAACGCCTCCGGGTTCAATTCCATGTTCAGCAACACGACCGCCGATGACAACAATGCCATGGGCTACTCCGCCATGTTCAGCAACACGACGGGAACGCTGAACAACGCAGTCGGGAACTTCGCCCTCTACTACAACACCACCGGCAACAACAACAACGCAGTCGGCTACGCGGCGCTCTATCACAACACCACGGGCTCCAATAACAGCGCACAGGGCTTCTATGCGCTGGAGAACAACACGAGTGGCGACGGGAATATTGCGATCGGTCAGTACGCCGGATCGAACCAGACGACCGGCAGCAGCACCATCTACATCGGCAATCCGGGCGTGGCGGCAGAAAGCGCCACCATCCGCATCGGCAATCCAGCGGCGCATATCGCCGCCTATGTGGCCGGAATCGCGAACGCCAAGATCACCGGCAACGCCGTGTACATCACTTCATCGGGACAGCTCGGCGTCCTGGCATCGTCCGAACGCTACAAGACCGACATTGCGCCGATGGGCACGACGTCCGGGAGGATTCAGCAGCTGCGCCCGGTCACGTTCAAGCTCAAGAACCAGGCCGACCGCGCGCCCCAGTATGGACTGATCGCCGAGGAGGTCGCGAGGGTCTATCCGGAGCTGGTTACCCGTGACGAGGCCGGGAAAATCGACGGCATCCGCTACGACGAGCTGGCGCCGATGCTGCTCAATGAAGTGCAGCGGCAAAGTCGCACAATTGCGGATCAGGGCAGCGAGCTACGCGCTTTACGAAGAGAGCTCACGAAACTCAAGGCCGCTGTTAGCGCTCAGGGGACGTAACTAGTTTCACCGGTGGGCTGCGAGCCCCGTCGAAAACACCGGCTGCAGCCGCTTGGCAACCACAACCAGGGAGAATTGCTAGTGAACTTCCGCTTCCGCGCCGCCGGTGTGCTGGCCGCACTGATGGAAGTGAGCGCACTCACCGCTCGCGCGCAGAGCACAGCCCCCAATCCGATCAACTGGATCTATGACGGCGCGAGCGTCGGCAAGTGATGCAGGAACGCTTGCAACTGCGTCAGTTACGCGGGGCCTTGCGCGCCCGAGGGCGGGACCGACATGGCGGGGACAGTGCTCGCGTCGCTGTGCGGTCTCCTGCGCGACGCTCGAATGAAGTGAACGCCCGCGGTCCGAGCGATCGGCGTGCTCCGGCGAGATTTGGTAGCGGGGGCCTGCTACGCAGCGGTCCTGAACGCGTTCGCGTGAGGCTCCGATAGGCCCTGCCGACCCTTACGTCGCCTCTATACCAAAGCCGCACATCATCGTAAGACGCCTCGCCGAATAAGTCGGCGGCAGTACAAGCAGACTGCGAATACCAAACCAAGGCCAGTAACCATGCCGATGCCGACCACCCCGGCACCACCCATCGCAGCGACATAGCTTTTAGTAGCAACGTGCC
>Ga0187780_10000152_pt1 | contig 55773 bp, 47 predicted proteins | sample 1015_Q2_SP10_20__FD_132429 | JGI IMG/M metagenome (GOLD analysis project Ga0187780, IMG submission 132429) | Tropical peat soil microbial communities from peatlands in Department of Meta, Colombia - 1015_Q2_SP10_20_MG | ecosystem: Environmental > Terrestrial > Soil > Wetlands > Peat | place...
CGGCACATAGACGAAGGAGCCGTCGGAAAACACCGCCGAGTTGAGTGTGGCGAAGAAATTATCGCTAATCGGCACCACCGAGCCGAGATATTTCTTCACCAGCTCCGGATGCTGCTGCACCGCTTCCGAGATCGGCATGAACAAGACGCCGGCCTTGGCGAGCTCGGCCTTGAACGTGGTCGCGACCGAAACCGAGTCGAACACGGCATCGACCGCGACGCGGCCATAGCCGCTGCCGCCTTCGCCCTCCGCGCCGTCGCCATCGGCCTTCTGCACGCCGAGCAGCATTTCCCGCTCGCGCAGCGGAATGCCGAGTTTCTCGTAGGTGCGCAAAATCTCCGGATCGATTTCGTCGAGCGACTGCGGCCCGTCTTTCTTCTTCGGAGCGGCGTAGTAATAAATGTCTTGATAGTCGATCGGGCCGTATTCGACCTTCGCCCATTTCGGCTCGCGCATGGTCAGCCAGCGCTTATAGGCATCCAGCCGCCACGCCAGCATCCATTCCGGCTCGTTCTTCTTCGCCGAGATAAAGCGCACCGTCTCCTCGGACAGGCCTTTCGGGGCCTTTTCCGATTCGATCGGTGTCTCAAACCCGTATTTATATTGATCGACGTCGATGCGCCGGACCTGCTCGACGGTTTCTTGCACTGCCGGCATTCGTCCCTCCGCTCACGGTTTCAAGGACCGCGGGTTGGATTTAGTCGGTATGGTCAGGTGGGCCTTGCTTCGGGTCACCCCCATGGAGCCTTTTTCACGCAATTTCAGACGTTTAAAAGGCTATGCTTGATCCGTTGTGCAGCCGTCAGGCTGCAATGCCTCGCTGCTCCTTAGATAATGCAGTTACGAGCTTTCTCCAAGCGCTAAGGAGCTTTCCAACATCGGCCTCGGTGGTGTTCCAACCCAGGCTCACCCGTACGGCGCCGCGCCGCAGCGGCACCGGAACCGCCATGGCGGCGAGGACATGGGACGGTTGCACCTTGCCCGAGGAGCAGGCAGCGCCCGACGACACCGCCACGCCTTCGAGATCAAAGCCGATCACTGCGGTCTCGGCTTTCATGCCCTCAAGGGCGAAAAGCGTGGTGTTCGGTAGTCGCTCCACCGCGGGCGCGTCGCCGAAAATCACGGCCCGCGGCGAGACCGCCCGCAGGCCGGCCTCAAGCCGCTCTCGCAGCGCGGCCATGTGGGCGGCCTCCGCTTCACGGTTTGACCGCGCGGCGCCGGCAGCAGCCCCAAAAGCGGCAATGCCGGCGACGTTTTCCGTACCGGCGCGCAGCCCGCGTTCCTGTCCGCCGCCGCGAATGAGCGGATCGGAGAAATGGATATCGTCGCGCCCGCGAACGAGTGCGCCGACGCCCTTGGCCCCGCCGATTTTGTGGGCGGAAAGCGTCAACAGATCGGCGCCGAGCGTTGCCAGATCGCACGCGATCCGTCCGACGGCCTGCACGGCATCGACGTGAAGGAGGCCGCCGGCCGCGTGGACGATCGCGCAAGCTTCGGCGACCGGTTGCACGACGCCGGTCTCGTTATTGGCCAGCATCAGCGAAACCAACGGCCGCGGCGTGTTTGCGATCGCCGCGGCAAGCGCGCCAAGGTCGAGCCGGCCGTCCACGCCGACCGGCAATTCCTCGATCGCCTCGCGTGGAAACCGGCCGCCGCAGCGGACCGAGGCATGTTCGATGGCGGAAACGAACAGGCGCGAACGCGGCCGGCTTTCGCCAATCGTCTCGATCGCGGGCGTCAGCGCCAGCATATTGGCTTCGGTTCCGCTCGACGTGAAAAACACGTCGACCGGCTGCGCCCCGACGAGCGCGGCGACCTGTTCCCGGGCGGTTTCGATGAGCCTACGGGCGGCGCGGCCTTCGGCGTGGACCGAAGACGGGTTGCCGGCGAGCGTGAGCGCTTTGACGAAGGCCGCTTTCGCCTCGTCCCGCATGGGCGCGGTCGCATTCCAGTCCAAATAGCTGCGCTCGAACATGTTCGTTATGCTTGCTTTTTGACCCCCGGCCTGTGCTAGAAGTCGCGACCCATGCTGCCCGCCGGGCCAAGCTCATCATAAGTTCCGAAAATACCCTTTGGTTCTAGAGAGTTACGTACGACCGCCGGGAACGTCAAGCAAGCCCTTTTCGAGTCCCCTTTGATGCCGTTCGCGAAGGATCGAGGTTCGTAGGAATGCCCGAGGTCATTTTCACGGGACCCGCCGGCCGCATCGAAGGCCGCTATCATCCGGCGCGACAAAAGAATGCGCCGATCGGTATCGTGCTGCACCCGCATCCGCAGTTCGGCGGCACGATGAACCACCAGATCGTCTATCAGCTCTATTACGCCTTCGTGCATCGAAACTTTTCGGCGCTGCGCTTTAACTTCCGCGGCGTCGGACGAAGCCAGGGAAGTTTCGATCACGGCATCGGCGAATTGTCGGACGCCGCGGCCGCGCTCGATTGGGCGCAATCGGTCAATACCGAGGCGCGTAGCTGCTGGATCGCCGGCTTTTCCTTCGGCGCCTGGATCGGCATGCAGCTCTTGATGCGCCGGCCCGAAATCGAAGGCTTCATCTCCATCGCGCCGCCGGCCAATCTTTATGACTTTTCCTTCCTGGCTCCCTGCCCTTCATCCGGCCTCATCATCCATGGCGACAAGGACGCCGTGGTGCCGCATCGCGACGTGACCACGCTCGTGGAGAAGCTGAAAACCCAAAAGGGCATCGTGATCGAGCAGAAGATCGTTCCGGGCGCGAACCACTTCTTCGACGGCAAAGTCGAGCCACTGATGACGTCGGTCGGCGCCTATCTGGACAAGCGGCTCAAGGGCGGGCGGGCGACCACCGCGGCGTGAGGCAGTGCGCCGCGCCCGCGGCGACGGCTCATGCGCTTGCATTTACCCCGCGGCGGTCCTTCAATGAGCCTGAATCCACCGTCCAAAAAGCGAAACAATCGGGGAAACGATGCGCAGCACGATTGCCGTTACTGGGCTTCTCGCACTTGCGGCAACGGGAATTGCCGACCGCAGCGCCGCCGCCCAAGACACCGTCAAGATCGGCATCGTTATTCCAATGACCGGCACCTCGGCTGCGGTCGGGCGAGAAATCTCCGACGTCACCAAGCTCTATGTGGCGCAGCACGGCGATACGATTGCCGGCAAGAAGATCGAACTTATCATCAGAGACGATCAGAGCGTGCCGGATAACGCCAAGCGGCTGGCACAGGAATTGATCGTCAACGACAAGGTGAATTTCCTCGGCGCGGGCCTGACGCCGAGCGCGATGTCGATGGCGCCGATCGCGACCGAAGCCAAGGTCCCGACGATCGTGATGGTATCGGGCACCTCCGTCGTCACCGAACGCTCGCCCTATTACGTGCGCACGAGCTTCACGCTCGGGCAGCAGTCCGGCATCATCGCCGACTGGGCGATCAAGAACGGCAGCAAAAAGGCGGTGTCGGTCCTGTCCGATTGGGCGCCGGGCGCCGAGGCCGGCAAGGTTTTCGAAGCGAATTTCACCAAAGACGGCGGGCAAGTCCTCGACACGCTAAAAGTGCCGCTGGCCAATCCCGATTTCTCGCCGTTCCTGCAGCGCGCGCACGATCTGCAGCCCGATACTTTGTTTGTTTTCGTTCCGGCCGGACAAGCGGGAACATTCGCGCGGCAATTCGCCGAGCGCGGTCTCGACAAGTCGGGCATCAAGCTGATCGGCCCGGGCGACATCGTCGACGACGACGATCTGCCGACGACGGGCGACGCGCTTCTCGGCGTGGTCACCGCCGGCATGTATTCGGCGGCGCATCCGTCCCAGCTGAACAAAGATTATGTCGCCGCCTACAAGAAGGCGACTGGCCACCGCGCCAATTTCATTTCGGTCGGCGGCTATGACGGCATGAATCTCATGTACCGTGCGCTGCAAGAGACCAAGGGCAATACCGACGCCGATGCGGTGGTGGGCGTGATGAAGGGCATGAAATGGGAAAGCCCGCGGGGTCCGATCTCGATCGATCCGCGCACGCGCGACATCGTGCAGAACATTTACATCCGCAAAGTCCAGAAAGTGGACGGCGAGCCTTGGGCGATCGAATTTGAGACGTTCCCGGCGGTGAAGGATCCGCTCAAGGAAGCAGCGGCGCACTAGAGCGGCACCCCGACCGGTTCCGTGACTTTCGATGTGGACATCGGCGGCACCATCCAGACCGTGGCGTTCGTCAACCGCGCGGCAGCGTTCACCGCCTCGTTCCCCACAGCAAGCACCCACACCATCATCGTCACTTATGGCGGCGTCATGCTCTCGCTCACGGCTTCGCCACCACGCCGCCGGTCATGGGGCGCGGCACGCCAGTCGTTGACGGAAAGCTGATCGGCAAGCCGCGCAGGCTGCGCACGGCGAGAAACGCGAAGGCCTGCGCTTCGAGCGAGTCGATCGACCAGCCGACGGCGTGCGCGGTTTCGACGCGCGCGGGCTTAAGCCGTTCGGCGAGCATGCGCATCAAAGTCGGATTGCGGGCGCCGCCGCCGGCGACGATCCAGTTCGCGGGCGGGCGCGGCAGATGCGCGATAGCGCGCGCGACCGCGGCCGCGGTCAGTGCGGTGAGCGTCGCGGCGCCGTTTTCGATCCCGATTCCGTCGAGCGCTTCGCCGACCCAACCGCGAAACGCGTTCCGGTCGAGCGATTTCGGCGGCGGCAGCGCGAAGAACGGATGCCGCAGCAGGCGCTCCACCATCGCCTCCTCGACCTTGCCGGCCGCAGCGTTGCGGCCGTCGGTGTCGAGCGGATCGCTGGTGCGCTGGCGCAAGAAGTCGTCGAGTAGCGCGTTGCCCGGCCCGGTATCGCAGGCGATCAATCCGTCGCCGTCGATATAGGTCAGATTGGCCACGCCGCCGAGGTTGAGAACCGCAATCGGCGGATCGCGCTGCAATTGCCGAACCAGGGCGCGATGAAAGACCGGCGCGAGCGGCGCGCCCTGCCCGCCCGCCGCCACGTCGGCGGCGCGGAAATCATAGACGACTGGAATGCCGAGCCGCGCCGCCAGCCGGCGGCCGTCGCCGATTTGCAGCGTGAGGCCGCGCTCGGGCCGATGCAGCAGCGTCTGGCCGTGAAATCCGATCCCCGCCACATTGGCCGGCGTCAACGCGTTCGCGGTCAGAAAGGTTTCCACCGCTTCCGCATGCGCGTCGTTGATGAGCCGTTCCGCTTCCGCGACGATGCCGGGCCGCGCGGTTCGCTCAGTCAGATCGGCGGCAGCCTCGGTGGCGCGGCGAAGCAATGTCCGTTCGGCGCCGGTATAGGGCCGGCAGGCCGTCGGGCCGAGCTGCGCAATCGTTTCGCCGTCGGTATCGACCAAGGCGACGTCGACGCCGTCTTGCGACGTTCCGCTCATCAGCCCGACCGCCAAGACCGGAGTCGAGGCCGAAGTCGAGGCCGCCGTCGAAGTCAGATCAGATGCCATTTGCTCGGACATCGGGCAGGTATTGCAATGAGGCTTTTGAATGATCCGGGCTTTTGCATAAATTCCAAGACCTGTTAGAGACCTGTTTCGCCACAGGCGCCGCCGGTGGCATAGCAAGCCGGCAGCATAGCAAGCCGCCAAGCGATGAACATCGAGATGAACGCCTACAAGTCCGACTTTCTCAATGTGCTCGCCGCGCGGGGCTTCATTCACCAGGTGTCGGAGCCGGAAGCGCTCGATGCGCTGGCGCGCTCCTCGATGATCACCGGATATATCGGTTTCGACTGTACGGCGCCGTCGCTCCATGTCGGCTCGCTGTTGCCAATCATGCTGTTGTACTGGCTGCAGCAAACCGGACATCGCCCGATCGCCTTGATGGGTGGCGGCACCACGCGCGTCGGCGATCCATCCGGCAAGGACGAAAGCCGTCGCCTTCTGAGCGACGAGGCGATCGATGAAAATCTCAAAGGCATTCGCGCGATCTTTTCCCGCTTCCTGCGCTTCGGCGACGGCTCACCCGAGCGCGCGGCGAACGACGCCATCATGGCGAACAATGCCGATTGGCTCAATTCGCTCAACTATATCGAATTCTTGCGCGACGTCGGCCGGCACTTTTCGATCAATCGCATGCTCGCCTTCGACGCGGTGAAGCTGCGGCTCGAGCGCCAGCAGGAATTGTCCTTCCTCGAGTTCAACTACATGATCCTGCAAGCCTACGATTTCGTCGAACTCTATCGCCGTCACGGCTGCGTGCTGCAAATGGGCGGGTCCGACCAATGGGGCAATATCGTCAACGGCATCGATCTCGGCCGCCGTCTGCGTAATGCGCAGTTCTTCGCGCTCACCGCGCCGCTCATTACCACCTCCTCGGGAGCAAAAATGGGCAAGACCGCTTCAGGCGCGGTCTGGCTCAATACCGATCAAGTAGGCCCTTACGAATATTGGCAATATTGGCGCAATACCGACGACGGCGACGTCGCGCGTTTCTTGAAACTGTTCACGGTACTCCCGCTTGACGAGATCGATCGGCTGGCGGCGCTCAAGGGCTCCGAGATCAACGAAGCGAAGAAAGTTCTCGCCACCGAAGCCACCGCTCTCGTCCATGGCCGCGCCGCGGCGGAGCGGGCGTCGGCCACAGCGCGGACAACGTTCGAAGAAGGCGGCATGGGAAGCGAACTGCCGAGCGTAAGTGTCAAAACGGGTGAGAGTATTGTTAACGCTGTTACTCGGATCGGTTTCAGCAGTTCCAACGCGCAAGCTCGCCAGTTCGTTAGGGATGGCGCGGTGTACCTTGGCGATGTGAAGATTACAGACATCAGCACCAAAATAGAGCCGCAGTATTTTGGTCAGGATCGCCGCGCTGCGCTTCGGGTCGGGAAAAAGCGCGGAATTGCGACGCTCAAATCCGAATAGACGACGTCGGTTTTAGTGCGGGTACGTCGTGGCGGTATTGTCGTCGGCCGGCGCGCTGTCGTCGGCGGGCGGCGGCGCGTAAGGATTATTGGCCGGGAATTCGAACACCTTGCGCAACAGCCCCGGCGCCAGCGCCGAAAGCGGATTGACGTGAAGCACCGGGCCGCCCGGCCTGCCGACCACTTCATATGTGACGCCCAACAGTCCTTCCTTTTCGCCGCCAAGGAAGAGCCCCACGATCGGCAGCTGCCCGAGCAGGTTGTTGGCGCCGTAGAGCGGAATAAGCGTGCCGCGCAGATGCACTTCGTCGTCGGCATAGTCGATCACGCCGTCGATCGTGCCGCCGAGCACCGGCCCGCGGACCACGCCGTCATGCAAAGCGAGGCGTCCGGGCGTCCGGGTGAAATCGACCTTCAGTCCGCTGAAGGGCATGGTGTTGCTCCGGTCGAACTGCCTGTCGTTGGCGACAGCGCGCTCGAGCTGCGACTCGTCGTGAACGGCAAAGTTGCGAACGCTTACGGTGCCGAGCTGGGCCGAATTGGCCGCCGACGGCGGGTCCACGAGCGTCGTCATCTCGCCGCCGGTCATGCGCGAATAAATGTCGGTGAAGCGGAAAAGCGCGCCGGCATCGCTCGATTCGAGGTCGACCACTTGGCGTGCGCCCGGTCGGCCTCGCAATTCACCGGTCAGCGTCCCGCTACGGCCGATCTTGGCAGTGAGACCGAGCGTGCGAATGTCGCCATTGCGGCGCGACATTCTGAGTTCGACGCTGCGCAAAGCCTCGCCGTTATAGCCGAGGACGGCGCCGAGTTTCATATCGAAGTCGACATCGGGCGCCGGCCGCTCGCTCGGCGCCTTGGCCGATCCGCTGGTCATGCCTTTGAGGAAGCCTCGGCCATCATAGGTATCGCCGCGCATGATCGCACGCAGCGTGCCGTCCGACATGCGCTCGACCTTGAGGCTCGCTTTATCGCCGTCGGAAAAGCCGTAGAACGGGAAATTGGCCGATTGCAGATCGCCCGAGCCGTCGAGCTCGACGACGCCCTTTACGCCACCGCCCGCGCCTTCGATGAGAAGATCGTCGATGCGGACCGATTGCGGCTTGGTCGTCACCGTGAACGTCGCGCGGGCCGGTTTGCCGGCTTGCTTGACCCAGCCTGGGAGGAACCCATCGATCTGCGCCGAAGTCAGGTCGGCCTGGACCGCAAACCGGCCGTCGCGTTCGGAGGAGGCGCCGACGCGGCCGTTGACGTCGATCGGAATTGTGCCGCCGATCGCGTTCGAGGGATCGATTCCGAGATTGCTGCGCGCCGTCTCATCGAGCATGCCCTGAATGTGCACGTCGGCGGTGTCGTCGCCGCGCAGTTTGCGGTATTCGAGGCTGGCCGGAGTACCGCCGATCTTGACATCGCCCTTAAGCGCGAAGCCCTGGTTATTAGCGCTGACTTTCAGATCGCCCGATTCGACCTTTTGCCCCATGATCATACGGTCGGCGGAAAAGTTCGTGGCGTCGACGGTGATCGCGTAACTGGTCGATCCGGGCGGCAGATCTGGCTTGAGCGGCATCGCCAAGGCGACGAGCGCGCTCATCGTCCCGTGGGTCGTCGCCGGGTCGAATGGCGCGCCCGACGCGTCGCGCAGCCGGTCCATCGCCAGCAATTCGACCGCGGCCGACACCGGACCGTCCAGCTTGAAATGTACGCGCGCCGGCGGCTCGTGCGGCGCGGTGTCGGGAACCTCGAACAATCCGGACGACATCACAAGCTTGCGGCCCGACGACAGATCGGCGGTCGCCCTGTTGAGCGAGATCTGCGCATCGCGTCCGACGATGTGGACCGTCAGGTCGGCGTCGTGCAGCGGTGGCAGACCGGCGACCGGGTGGACGACGCAATTCGTCGCCAAAGCATCGACCGTCAGCCCGTCGTCGGGCAGCGGCGCTCCGCTGGCCTTGAGCGTCTCGAATGGAGCGTTCACCGCGATCGTCAGGCGCTCAACATTGCCGCTGACAAGATGTTCGTTGAACCAATCGCGCACCTTGGGAGCGACGAATACCGGCCACAGCCGTTTGAGCGCATCGGCCGACATCTGGGTCGCGGCGACACCGGTCGCGAGGCGAAGGTTGCCGCTGGAATAATCCGCGCTGCCTGACACGGCGACGCTTAGATCCGCGTTGCCGATCTCGCCGTGGCCGACGACAAATTGCTTGTTGGCCGGGTCGAACCGGCCGGTGACCGCAATGCGGTTGAGAATGAGCGGCTCGCCTTGCGCCGACTGTGAGTTGAGCACGACGGTGCCGCCGCCGACCTTAAACGACCACTGCCCTGGGGCTTGTGCCGGCGCCTCCACCGCGCCGAGGAGCGTGATCCGGTCGTTTCCCGAAAGGATCTGAAACGGGACTTCAAGAATTCGGCTGGCGGCGTCCCAATTGATTTTGAACTCAGCGCGGTCGATGCTGATCTGTCCATCGCTGCTGTCACCGTCGTTGATCGAACCGGCCTCGACGACGACCCGGCCGTCGAGCGATTGCGGCACGCCATTCGGCCCGATCTCGCCGCGCAGGCTTGCTGAAAGCGGCAGATCGACCTGCAGCTTTCCGTCGCCGAGTCGCGAGGCCAAAAGCAAATCGTCGGCCATGACGTGGCGCGCTTCGAGCGCAATGCTCCGGTAGCCGTCAGCCGTGGGCTTGATCGAAGCCGTCAATCCCCACGGACGCTGCGCGTTCTCGGAGCCGATGGTAACGACCATGCCGCCGCCCCGCGGCCGCTCGAGGCTGAGCGTGATGTTTTGGAAGGTCCACCTTTTGCCGGTGCGTTCATCGTCCACGGTCAAATTGCCGTCCTTCAGCCCTAGCTCGCGCAAATCATGGCCGTCGAGCCCGGACTCCCCGATCCCGTCGAGCCACGTTAATAACGCGGCAATGCTGTCGGTGGTCGGCCGCGGCACCGCCGGAGCCACCCGCGCCGCGCCCAATGGAGCGGGCGCCGCAGGCGCTCCCTGCGCGGACTCCGATTTCTTCGTTATCGTCGGGTCCCGGCTAACCGGCGCGGCCACTAAAGACGAGCCGCTCGCTGTGGCAATGGGATGTTTATCGGAACCCGAGGCGAAAACGGTCACGTTGCCGTCCGGCTCAATGCGAACCGCAAGTCCGGCACCGACCAGATTGAGGCTCTCGGCGCGCATATGACCGCTGAGAAGACTCAAGCCCGAGACGCGGATCTCCGCCTTTGGCGCGCTTGCGACGACAGTGCCGTCGAGATCGCGCACGACGATGTTGCGCACGCGTACAGCCGCGCCGCCGTTTTCCGTGCGCTCGATTTGGGTACCCCCGACCTCGACGCGCTCGTGACTGCCGAAATTTTCCTCGATGGCCGAAACGAGCCACGGGCTGAACGCATCGAGCTGGATCGGCCCCGTGGCGAGCCGCCACCAAAGCCCAAGACATCCGAGCAGCAGCAGCCCGAAGGCCGCGCCGCAACCGATCACAACCCGCCTGATGAGGCGCCGATGGCGCGCTAAGAGCCGCCGATAAGCGGCCAAGTATCGGCCGTCGCCCCAGCCTGCGCCGCGGTGGTTGGCAAAGCCAGGCCGACGTCGTGCGTGAACGACGGCCTCGCCCCATCGCGGGGACGCTCCGATCTGCCTATCCTGGTTCGCCATGCCCGCTCGGGCGTCCCCTCAGTCCGTGGCGCCGTCACAAAGATGTAGCCGATAGGTCAAACACCCGCGGTCGACCACCCCCGCCCGCGGGCCTACTCTGGACCCAGAATGCCCCCGCGAAAGCGTCGAAAGGAAGGCACATGCCCCAATCCAAAATGTCCGGTTCTTCGCGTTCGACTACCATTCGCGACAAGGAGGCTCAGCCGGCCGCGGGCGCCAAAGCGCCGACCTTTACCTTACCTCGAGATGGTGGCGGAACCGTTTCGCTTGCCGATTTTGTCGGGCGCAAGCTTGTCCTCTACTTTTACCCGCGGGCCGACACATCGGGCTGTACCAGGGAGGCGATCGATTTTTCGGAGCTGAAGGCCGCGTTCTCGCGTGCCGGCACGGAGATTCTCGGCGTCTCGGCCGATCCCGTCGCGGCGCTTGATCGCTTCAGGACCAAGCACAAGCTCGCGATCGCACTGGCCTCCGACGAAGCGCACAAAGCCCTCGCTGCCTATGGCGTTTGGCGGCAAAAATCGCTTTATGGCAGGAAATTCATGGGCACCGTGCGAGCAACGTTCCTGATCGGCCCGGATCAGCGCATCGCGCGCATATGGCCAAAAGTAACCGTTGCCGGCCACGCCAAGGAGGTTCTCGAAGCGGCCAAGGACCTGTGAAAGGGCCGCTGTGACGGGCTGCGGTGAAAAAGCGTTTACCGAACCCGACAAAATGCCGGCAAAACCGCGGATGCGGTTTCCTGATTGTTAACCATAACGGTTTCAAATCCGTTCCCGGCTTGCATGGGAACCGCAATGTCGCAGTGGTCGGCCTCGCGATCGCAACAGACCGTGACGGCTCAACATCCCAAACATCCGCCGCAGGTTCGGGCGCCGCGTTCGGTCTACGACGAGACGCGCGGCCCCGGTACGCGCGAACGCGCCGCTAGCAACCTGCCGGGGCGGGCCGGTTACACCTTAGTCCATGCCGGAAGGCAGGTCAGGTTCGGGCCGGTCGTTTTTTGGATCGTGGTCGGCACGGTCGTGATCTTGGCCGGGTGGTCGATTGCGTCGGCGACCTACCTCGCCTTCCGCGACGACGTGCTGCGAACGCTCATCGCGCGCCAGGCGCAACAGCAATTTGCCTACGAGGATCGCATTGCCGAACTGCGCGCACAGATCGACCGCACCACCAGCCGGCAATTGCTCGATCAAGAACAATTCGAGCAGAAGCTCGACGAACTGATGCGCCGGCAGACGCTTCTGGAGTCGCGCGCCAGCGCGTTGAACGGCGGAATCGATCCGGCAACGACCGGCTCCATCCGGCCGGCCGCCAAACCGCTCGGCGAACCGCCGGCAACCGCGGGACACGGCGATCGCGGCAAGCAATCGAGCATCGGCGCCGCGCTCGAACGCCTGGAAGCCTCGCTCGATCGCGTGGAGCGCCGGCAGTCGCTTGCGATGAGCCAGATGGAAAATCGCTACGAAAGCAAGACGCAGCAGATCCGCAGCGTGCTCGCCCAGCTCGGGCTTAAGCCTGACTCCACGCCGCCGACCGGTGGTCCCTTTGTTCCCGTCAAACTGGCGTCCGACGACCAGTCATTCGGGCGTGCGCTTCTTCGCGTCAATCTCATGCGCGCCGAGGCCAATGCGCTCGGCAACACGCTTTTGAAGGTGCCGCTGCGAAAACCGGTGACCGGCGAAGTCGACGAGACATCGCCGTTCGGCGTTCGCATGGATCCTTTCGCGCATGAGGCAGCGATGCATACCGGAATCGACTTCCGCGGCGAGATCGGTGAACCCATCCACGCCACAGCCGGCGGCACGGTCACCATCGCCGGCTGGACAGGCGGCTACGGCAAGATGGTCGAGATCGATCACGGCAACGGGCTTGCGACGCGCTATGGCCATCTGTCCGAGATCGATGTCGAAGTCGGTCAGACGGTGCGATCCGGCGCGGTGATCGGCAAGCTCGGCTCCACCGGCCGTTCGACAGGTCCGCATTTGCATTACGAGACCCGCATCAACGGCGAGGCGGTCAATCCGCGAAAATTTCTCGATGCAGGCGATAGGCTGTTCGGCGGCTGATGAACGCGCGCGTTATTCCACGTCCTCGACGTGTTTCGGCCCGGTGCCGAAGGCCTTTTGCGCAAGAGCCGCTTGCGTGAACTGATCGATATCGCCGTCGAGCACCGCCGCCGTATTCGACGTTGACACGCCGGTGCGCAGATCCTTGACCATCTGGTAGGGCTGCAAGACATACGATCGGATCTGATGGCCCCAGCCGATATCGGTTTTTGCGGCTTGTTCGGCAGCGGCTTTCTCCTCGCGTTTTTTCAGTTCGAGCTCGTAGAGTTTCGCGCGCAGCATTTGCCACGCTTGCGCGCGATTGCGGTGTTGCGAGCGGTCGTTCTGGCAGACGACGACGATATTGGTCGGGATGTGGGTGAGCCGAATGGCCGATTCCGTCTTGTTGACGTGCTGGCCGCCAGCGCCCCCGGCGCGCATCGTATCGACACGTACGTCCGCTTCCTTGACGTCGATATTGATGCGATCGTCGACGACCGGATAGACAGTAACGCTGGCGAACGATGTATGGCGCCGCGCATTGGAATCGAACGGCGAAATGCGAACCAGCCGATGGACGCCGTTCTCGGTCTTCAGCCAGCCATAGGCGTTGCGCCCCTTGATTTCGATCGTCGCCGACTTGATGCCCGCCTCTTCGCCTTGTGTTTCCTCGATATAGTCGACCTTATAGCCGTGCTGTTCGGCCCAGCGCGCATACATGCGCAACAGCATATTGGCCCAATCTTGGCTTTCGGTGCCGCCGGCGCCGGCATGCACTTCGAGATAGGTATCGTTGGCGTCGGCCTCGCCTGACAAGAGCGCTTCTAGTTCGCGGTGCGACACTTCGTCTTTAAGCTTGCGCAGCGCGGCTTCGGCTTCGGTTATGACCTTTTGGTCGTTCTCGCCCTCGCCGAGTTCGATCAGTGTGACCTGGTCGTCCAGCTCCTGCTCGATCCGCGCCAATGCCGTGAGCTGCTCGTCGAGCGACGTGCGCTCCTGCATAAGCCGGCTCGCTCGCTGTGGATCGTTCCAGAGATTGGGATCTTCGGCTTGCCGGTTTAGCTCGGCAAGCCGTGCGCGCGCCTTGTCGACGTCAAAGATGCCTCCTTAGCAGCCCGACGGACTGCTTGATCTCCTCGACGATGGCCGTGATTTCAGCGCGCATATCGATTGTCAGATATCAAGTGCTGAAGACGCGCTGTCAATGGCCGGCGCGCGGGCCGGCCTTAACGCGCTATTTTGCGATCCGCGGAACCGCTGACCGAGCCGGGGCGGCCGGTCAGTACAACCCCCCTGTCCCGCTGCGCACGACGCCGCCAGTGTCCGGCGAAGCTTGCGTTGTCGGCACGCCGTTGGCGGTTTCGGAGCCGATCACCGAATAGCTGTCGGGCGGCGCGGTACCGGGCTTAAATGCTTCCAAAATCACCTTTGCGTCGCCCGGGGCGGCGCGCATGCCGGTTTTCGCATCCACCCGGATGAGCTTGATGCCGGGCGGCACACTGAACGGAATCGGCGGCTTATCGGTGAGCGCAACTTTGAGGAAATCCTTCACGATGGGCGCGGCGAGATGGCCGCCGGTCGCAAGCCGCGCGATGTGGCGCGGCTTGTCGTATCCCATATAGACGCCGCAGACGATGTCGGGCGAAAAGCCGATGAACCACACATCCTTCTCGTCGTTGGTGGTGCCGGTCTTGCCAGCAATCGGCTTGCCGACCTCGCGCACCACGGTGGCGGTGCCGCGCTGCACGACGCCCTCCATCAGAGAAGTGATCTGGTAGGCGGTCATGGGATCGATCACCTGCTCGCGGCGGTCGATCAGCGTCGGCTCGGGCTGGTTGTCCCACTTCGTGGCATCGCAGCCGACACATTCGCGCTGATCGTGCTTGTAGATGGTATGCCCGTAACGGTCTTGAATGCGGTCGATCAAGGTCGGGATCACGCGCCGGCCGCCATTGTCGAACATCGAATAGGCGGTCACCATCCGCATCACGGTCGTCTCGCCGGCTCCCAGCGCGTATGACAGATAAGGCGGCAATTCGTCGTAGACGCCGAAGCGCTTGGCATATTCCGCAATCAGGGGCATACCGATGTCCTGCGCGAGCCGTACCGTCATCACGTTGCGCGACTGTTCGAGACCGAACCGCAATGTCGACGGCCCGAAGAATTTCCCGCCGTAATTTTCCGGCTTCCAGATACCGCCGCCGGCCCCCATGTCGATTTCGATGGGCGCATCCATGACGATGGTCGACGGCGTGTAGCCGTTATCGAGCGCTGTTGCGTAGACGATCGGCTTGAACGACGATCCCGGCTGCCGCAAAGCCTGCGTGGCGCGGTTGAACTGGCTCTGATCGAACGAGAAGCCGCCGACCATCGCCAGCACGCGGCCGGTATGGGGATCCATGACGACCATGGCGCCGGAAATTTCGGGCACCTGGCGAAGCCGATATTGGCCTTGCTCCGCCGTCGGCGATACGTAGATGACGTCGCCGACCGACAGCACCTGGCTCACTTTCTGGATCGGTTTTGCCGGACCGTTCGCCGGCTTTGCCCACTTGACGCCATCAAGCGGCACGATGCCAACGGCGCGATCCTTGACGACGGCGCCCCCCGGATCGCGAGCCGGCTGTAAGCCTATTCGCGCCGATTGATCGTCGACCTGCAGCACCACCGCCATCCGCCACGGCTCGATGTCGTCGAGCGACTTCACATCGGCGAGTTTGACGCCCCAGTCGCCGTTGACATCGATCGTAGCGACGGCGCCGCGGTAACCCTGGCTTTCGTCGAAATTGACGAGGCCGTTGATCATGGTCTGCCGCGCAACCTCCTGGAGCTTGGGATCGAGCGTGGTTCGCACCGACAACCCGCCCTCGTAGAGTTTCTTCTCGCCGTATTTGTCGTAAAGGTAGCGCCGTACTTCCTCGGCAAAATATTCCGCCGCGAAAATATGCGCGCCGGTCGGCCGCACGGTGACTTCGAGCGGCTGCTTTTTCGCTTTTTCGGCGTCGGCCGCCGTGATGTAGCCGTCCTCGGCCATGCGGTCGATCACGTAATTGCGTCGCGCCACCGCCTCGTCGTGACGGCGGAACGGATTGTAGTTGTTCGGTCCCTTTGGCAGCGCGGCGAGATAGGCGGCTTCCGCGATCGTCAGTTCATGCACCGATTTGTCGAAGTACAGAAGCGATGCGGCGGCGACCCCATAGGCACCGAAGCCGAGATAGATTTCATTGAGATAGAGTTCGAGAATCTTCTGCTTCGAATAGGTGCGCTCGATGCGTAACGCCAAGAGCGCTTCCTTGATCTTGCGCTGGAACGACACCTCGTTCGATAGCAAAAAGTTCTTGGCGACCTGTTGGGTAATGGTCGACGCGCCCTGCGGCCGCCGGCCGCTGCCGTAGTTTTCGACATAGAGCATGCCGGCGCGCATGATGCCGTAAATGTCAATGCCGGGATGTTGATAGAAGTTCTTGTCCTCGGCGGCCACGAAGGCGTTGGTGACGAGCTTCGGTATGGCCTGGATCGGCAAGTAGAGCCGACGCTCCTTGGCATATTCCGCCAACAGCGAGCCATCGGTGGCATGCACCCGCGTCATCACCGGCGGCTCGTAATCCTGGAGCTGCGAATAATCGGGCAAGTCTTTGGAAAAATGCCATAAAAGGCCGGCGGTCGCGGCGATGCCCACGACGAACAGGATCGTCCCGACCGTGAACAGGAAGCCAAAAAAGCGCAGGATCAATTTCACTGCGACACCAGTTTCATTGAGAATATTCCCCCGTCCGGCTCGCGATTCGAGTCCCCGCGAAGCGTTCCGTAAGCGCCCAGTGTGGCAGTATTGGCTTCACCCCGCTAGATCGTCCCCTTTTCGTTCACGTCGTCGCCCGGTTTTTTGTTCAAACTGAGGCCGTTGGCCCTCCGTCGAAGCACTTTTCCGGGTCATGCCCTAGTTGGCACCGGTGCGCGTGCCGACGAGGTGGGTGGAAAAATAGCTATCCACTGCCGACGCCATCGCGCTCGCGGTGTGGTCGCGCCATGCATCGGAAAGCAACGATTGCAAGTCCTCCTTGTTAGACACGTAGCCTAGCTCGACCAGCACCGAAGGAACGTCCGGGGCGCGCAAGACGCGAAAGCCGGCGGATTTGATTGGCTCCTTGTGCATCCGGGTCGCGTGTTTCATGGCGGCGACCAATTTATCGGCGAGTTGGACCGAAAAGGTCTTGGTCTCGCGTTGCGCAAGGTCGATCAGGATGCCGGCAACATCGTCCGGCTGGTCCTTGAGGTCCACGCCCGCGATGACGTCCGCTCGGTTTTCTTCCTCCGCCAGCCGCGCCGCCGCCGGATCGCTCGCTTTTTCCGAAAGAGTGTAGACGGTTGCGCCCTGCGCATCGCCCTCTTTGCGCGCCAGCCAATCGGCGTGAATCGACACGAACACGGCCGCGCCGGCTTCGCGCGCGATCCGTACCCTGTCGGCCAGCGGAACAAACGTGTCGTCGCTTCGCGTGAGCAGCACGCGATATTTGCCCAAAGCGTCAAGTCGTTCGCGCAACCGCTTGGCAAAATCGAGCACGATGTCCTTTTCCTGCTCGCCCCCCGGACCTTTGGTGCCAGTATCGATACCCCCATGTCCGGCATCCAGGACGACGAGCGGGCGGGAATCGCTGGAAGCGGTTTGCGGCTCGCGCGCCTGCGGCTCGGCGTTTGAAGTCTTCTCCTCTTGCGCCACCTTGCGTAAAAAGGTTTCGCGGTCGGTTGATGCCAGATCGAGCACCAGCCGAGCCGGCGCCCCATTGGCCGCGTCGACAACGAAGGCCCGTTCGATGCGCGCGGGCTTGACGAGATCGAAAACGATCCGCGAGCCGCCGGGCATGACCAGGCCGAAGCGGAACGCTTTCACCAAGCCGCGGCCAGCCTCGCCCACGTTTGCCGGAAGCCCAAAAGTGACTTGCGGAATGTCGACGACGATTCGGTAGGGATCCGCGAGCGTGAACACGCGAATGTCGATCTTGCGGCTTAAGTCCATGATGAAGCGCGTTTGCGCCTCATCGCCGGCCAGCCGCGTATCGGTGGCAAGCGGAATCGAGTCGGCCACGGGAGCCACCGCCGGCGCGGCGGCCGCCAAACCGATACCCGCGGCGAATATGCCGAAGAAAGCCCAGCGCACAGCCCGGACGACCATCGGCTCCAACCTCATCGAGCCCCTCCTACCCCAGTAGTCACGCGTAGTTAACTGAAACTTAATTGTCGGGCGAAATGGCCTCGGAAATTGGGCAAAACCCGGCGTGATCCCGCCGCATCGCACAGGCGACTTGCCAATTCGGCGCTCGGGGCCTTATGAAGGGCATGCTGACGGTAAACGGTTCCGGTTGCGTCGCGTTAGGGCGTCCGGCACGTGCGCCAGGAGTAGCTCCCCGGAAGGACGGCGGGAGTGAGGCGAACGCAAGCTTACGGTCCGCTCCGGTGCCAGATCGCTTGAAGAGACTTATATCTCAGGACAAAGGGCACCACGGCGACGTAAGCGATGCCAAGGCCCGTAAGGGGATGAGGACGGCCGGGGCTTCCTGTGCGAGGCGCCTATCGGCAGCGCTACAGCTGCTGGGACGGTGTCGTGCCGTATCGTGAGCGTCGAGCGAAATTGCGGCTGCGCCTCGCGCCGCCGCCCTCATCGCGGTTTGGAGTTCATGTTCGAGACGCAAGTAAGGATTGCCTTCGACGGGTTCGGCAGCGTTTACCCATTGCTTGCCGGCGGGCAGATCATTGACGCTTGCGGCGCTCGCGGCTTCCGAGCCGTTTCCATTCACCGAAAATCGAGCCGGCCTCCTCGCCTCTCGCCGATGCGGCGCGCAGCGAAGGGGCGGACCGGCCCATACGAGATTTGCCAATGGCCAACAAAATGCTCATCGACGCGGCTCATCCGGAAGAAACCCGGGTGGTCGTTTTGCGCGGCAATCGCGTCGAGGAATTCGACTTTGAGTCCGCGCACCGCAAACAACTAAGAGGCAATATTTATCTGGCGAAAGTGACGCGCGTGGAGCCCTCGCTCCAGGCCGCTTTCGTCGATTACGGCGGCAATCGCCACGGCTTTCTCGCGTTCAGCGAAATTCATCCGGACTATTATCAGATACCGGTCGCCGATCGGCAGGCGCTGATCGACGAGGAAGAGCGTGCGCAGCGGGCCGCCGACGATGAAGTCGACCGGCGCGCACGGCGGCACCGCCACCCAGGCTCCGCGCCCGCCGCCCGTCACCACGAAGTCGCGCGCGGCGAAGTCGCAGAAGGGGCCGCCGCCGATACGGCCGAAACCGAGCCGTCAGCGCCGCTTGAGCCTGGCGGACAGCCTGACCATGCCGACATCGCCATACCGAGCGAAGCCGCCGGGGCGAGAGCGCAGTCCGTCGCACCAGAGATCTCGGGAGCGTCCGCTCCTGTCGAAGCCAGCGATTCTGTCGATGAACGTCAAGCCGATACGACGCAGGAGGCGGATGCGGGGGACATTACAGAGCCCGCGGCTGAAGCCGGCGAGACGGATGCCGGCGCGTTCGGCGGACAGCCAGCCGGGCCGAGCGAAAGCGAAAATGGCGAAGCCACAGTCGGTGCCGAAGCGCGTGCCGCCGACGAAAACGAGGAAGAGGAAGCGGCTGAGGAAATCGTGGAATCGGTCGGCGGCGCGGACGCTCTCGAAGAGGTCCCCGATCGCGCACCACGGTATCGGCGGCAATACAAAATCCAGGAAGTCATCAAACGCCGTCAAGTCATGCTGGTGCAGGTCGTCAAGGAGGAACGCGGCACCAAGGGCGCGGCGCTGACGACTTATCTTTCGCTCGCCGGACGTTATTCGGTGCTGATGCCGAATACTGCGCGCGGCGGCGGCATCAGCCGCAAGATTACCAATGCCGAGGATCGCGCGCGGCTGAAAGAAGCCGCGGCCGATCTCGAAGTGCCCGAGGGCATGGGCGTGATCCTGCGCACGGCCGGCGCCAGCCGTAGCAAGATCGAAATTAAACGCGATTTCGAATATTTGCTGCGGATGTGGGAGACCGTGCGCGATTTGACGCTCAAATCGACGGCGCCAAAACTCGTCTACGAGGAAGGCTCGCTGGTTAGACGTTCGCTCCGCGACCTCTACACCAAGGACATCGATGAGGTCATGGTCGCGGGCGCCGAAGCCTATCACGAGGCCAAGGAATTCATGCGCATGCTCATGCCGAGCCATGCCAAGAACGTAAAGCTTTACACGGATACGCAGCCGCTTCTGTCGCGCTACGGCGTCGAAAATCAGCTCGACGCCATGTTTTCGCCCGTCGTGCAGCTGCGCTCGGGCGGCTACATCGTGCTCAACCAGGCCGAGGCATTGGTCGCCATCGACGTCAATTCCGGACGCGCCACGCGCGAGCACCATATCGAGGATACCGCGTTCAAGACGAACTTGGAGGCCGCTGACGAAATCGCGCGGCAGCTTCGCTTGCGCGACCTTGCCGGCCTGATCGTCATCGATTTCATCGATATGGACGAGAAGCGCAACAACCGCACGGTCGAGCGGCGGCTCAAGGAATGCCTCAAACACGATCGCGCGCGAATCCAGGTGGGCCGCATCTCGCATTTCGGCCTGCTCGAAATGTCGCGCCAGCGCATCCGCACGAGCGTCCTAGAAAGCTCCACCGAAAAATGCCCGTATTGCGGCGGCAGCGGCCATGTCCGCTCCGTCTCCTCGCTGGCTTTGCAGGTTCTACGCGCGCTGGAAGAGCAGCTCATCAAAGGCGCAACGCACAATCTCATCGCCCGCACGCGGCCTGACGTCGCGCTTTATGTTCTCAACCAAAAGCGCGCCCATTTGCGCGGCCTGGAAGAACGGTTCGCTATCGCCATCACCGTGAGCGCCGACGAATCCGTGAAGGCGCCGCAGGCATTCATCATCGATCGCGGCGAACAGGTGCATTCAATCGAGGCGGCCAAGGCGCTTGCCGAGAGAGCGCAAGCGGTGGCCGCTCCGCTTGAGGAAGAGGACAATCTCGAGGATTTCGGCGTCGCAGCGGACGAAGAAGCGGAAGCGGATGTCGCCGCGACGCAAGAACAAGCCGAGGGCGGCTCGCGACGCCGGCGCCGCAAACGCCGCCGCGGCGGCCGCAATGGCGGCGAGCACGCGCAGCACGGCCAGCCTCACGAGCCTATCGAGCACATCGCGATTTCTGAATCGGCCGGCGATTTCGGCTCGCAGGATCATGCTGCACCGGCGGCCGAGGGCTTTGGTGAATCCATCGCCGAACCTCACGGTGAATCCGCTGGCGAATCTTACGGCGAGCGCGGTGGCGAAACTCTCGGCGATATCGCCCAGGAGGAGCATACTGAGCCGACCCAGGAGCGGCGCGAAGATCGGCGCCGCCGGCGCGGTCGGCGCGGTGGCCGACGCAACCGCCAGCGCGGCGGCGATACCGGCTATGCCGGCCGCGAGTCGCCCTACCGCGCCGAGCAAGACTCCGCCCCAGCCGAACAGCTCGTCGCGCCGCCCGTCACCGAACCGGAACTGAAAAACGCGGTCGCCGATCTCGACTTCGCGTCACAGCAGGCACCGGGCGCCGGCGAGCCGACTGCGACAATGGCGACCGAGCAGCAAATTCGCCGGCGCTCGACGGTGCGCGAGCGCGTTCCAATCGCCGGCAGCGGCAGCGAGGAGGTGCCGGAGAAGATCGAGCCGCAACCCGCTCCATCCGCGCCGGAGCCAATCGTCACGGAAACGGGTAACTCGTCCGAAGGCGAGCGGCCGCGTCGCAGCGGATGGTGGTCGCGCCGCTTCGCCGGCGGCTGAGGCGATGAAGAGCGGCTGGGTTGATCGCGACGCCGAAGCCATCGTGGCCGAGGGCGCCAAGGAAGGCGTCGATCGTGACTTGTCGCTGCGGATTTACTCAACGCGGCTTCTTGGCTGCGATACCAAGCTCGTCCTGCACGGCGGCGGCAATACGTCGCTGAAGACGAAAATGCGCGATCGCTTCGGCGAAAAGGTCGATGTGCTGCGCGTCAAATCCTCGGGCGCCGACATGGCGAGCATCGAAGCTTCCGCCTTTCCGGCCGTGCGGCTTTTGCCGATGCGCAAGCTGCGCGCTCTCGACGCGATCGAAGACGACGAGCTCGTCGGCATCGAGCGGGCCAATCTGATCGATCCGGCCGCGCCGAATCCCTCCGTCGAGATGATGTTGCACGCCTTCCTGCCGCATAAATTCGTCGACCATACGCACGCGACCGCGGTGCTGAGCGTCATCGACCAGCCCGAGGCGAAAAAACTTTGCGGCGAGATATTTGGCGGGCGGCTGGCGTTCGTTCCCTATCTGCGGCCGGGCTTCGGACTTGCCAAAAAGGCCATCGAGGTTTTCGAGCGTGCGCCTGATTGCGACGGTTTGATCTTAAACAGGCACGGCATCGTCACGTTCGGCGACAGCGCACGCGAAGCCTATGACCGCATGATCGCGATGGTGTCGCTTGCCGAGGATTTCATCGCGCGAAACCGGAAATCCGCCGCGGCGGGCGTTGCGCCCAAGGCAGTGGAGAAGACAGCACGGAAAGCAGCGGAGAAAAACCTAGAGACGGCGGCGCGGATTGCCCCGATCGTGCGCGGGGCGTGCAGCGAAAAGAACGAAGCGATTGAAGGCGCTTGGCGACGGCTCGTGCTTGAATTTCGCGCCGGCGATACCGTTTTGAATTTTGTGAACCGTGATGATCTGGCGCGCGTGAGCCAAGCTGGCGTGATTACCCCGGACCACACCATCCGCACCAAAAATTGGCCGCTGGTTCTGACCACGCCGCAAAGCGGCGGCCTCGCCGATTTCGCCGGCGCCGCGCGCGAGCGAAGCCAAGCCTTCACAAAGCATTATCGGCAGTATTTCGAGCGAAATAACAAACGCATCGGCGGCGGCAAGATCGCGCTTGATCCCCTGCCCCGCGTGGTTCTCGTGCCCGGCCTTGGCTTGTTCGGTCTGGGCCGCTCCAAGGTGGACGCCATCGTCGCGGCCGACATCGCCGAAACCTGGGCGAAAGGTGTGAGCGACGCCGAGGCCATCGGGACGTTCGAGTCCATTTCCGAAGCCGAGATGTTCGATTGCGAATATTGGCCTCTGGAGCAAGCCAAGCTTGGCAAAAGAAAAGAGCTTCCGCTTGCCAGCCAGATCGCCGCAATTACGGGGGCGGCCGGCGCCATCGGCGCCGCCACGGCCAAGGTATTCGCGGCCGCCGGCGCCGAGGTCGCTTTACTTGACGTCGATCGCGCCGCCGCGGGCGAACGGGCAAATGCGATCGGCGGCCATGTCTTGGCGCTTGCCTGCGACGTGACCGACGCGGGCTCGGTCAGCGCGGCCTTCGACAAGATCGCCGAACATTTCGGCGGCGTCGATATCGTCGTGTCCAATGCGGGCGCGGCCTGGCAGGGACGCATCGGCGATGTCGACGAGGAAACTTTACGGAAAAGCTTCGAGCTGAATTTCTACGGTCACCAGCGCGTCGCACAGGCGGGGGTGAGAATTATGCGCGCGCAGGGCACCGGCGGGTGCCTCCTGTTCAACATCTCCAAGCAAGCGGTCAATCCCGGGCCGAATTTCGGACCCTACGGAATACCGAAAGCGGCGGCGCTCGCGCTTATGCGCCAATACGCGCTCGATTACGGCGCCGACGGCATCCGCGCCAATGCGGTGAACGCCGACCGTATCCGTTCCGGTCTCTTGACGCCGGACATGATCGCAGCGCGCTCCAAGGCGCGCGGGGTGACCGAGAAGGATTACATGAGTGGCAATCTGTTGGGCCGCGAAGTCACGGCCGACGACGTCGCGCAGGCGTTCTTGCATCATGCGCTCGCTTTGAAGACCACGGCCGACGTCACCACGGTGGACGGCGGCAATATCGCGGCCGCGATGCGGTGACGAAAATAACACAGCGCCAATCATACATAGTTAGGGAACATTGCCGATTGCACTGCTTGTCCCCAATCGGGCCGGCGAGAATGAGTTCGTTGCCGAGGGTTACGGGATCGGCCGCCGCGACGGGATGTACAATGACTTCGTCGTCGTCAGATCGGCGAGCGACCCGGCTCATGTCCGTGGCCTCAAGGAGGTGCACAAGCCGTTCTCGCAAGTCGCAAGTATCGGCGCGATCTTTGCCACTCGCGGCGACTGATGTCCGCCTCGCCGACCCTCCCCACCGCTTCCGCGGGGGGAGGAAAAGGAGCCGTGCCGCGAGAACGGATTTTGTTTGTCTTTGCCTATCGCCTTGAATGTGATGAACTGCCCCGCGAAACGGGAGGGCACACGCTATGCCGGTCAGCAGGATCAACGGCGTCAATATCAATTGGCGCGTGGTGGGCGACCACGGGCCTTGGCTGGTCATGACCACCGGCGGCCGCCGCGGTCATGACGAATTCATTCCGCTTGCCGAAAAAATCGCGCGCCACGGCTTTCGCGTCATGTTGCACGACCGCCGCAATACCGGCGCGTCCGACATTTCGATCGAAGGTACGGAGGGCGAAGAAGTCATCTGGACGCGGGATATCCACACGCTCATGTCGGAGCACAATGCGCTGCCTGCTTTTTTCAGCGGCTCGTCGTCCGGTGCGCGGACCTCGATCCTGTTTTATTTGCGATATCCGCAAGCAGTGCGCGGGCTGCTCTTGCTGCGGGTCACCGGCGGCACGTTCGCGGCCGGGCGCCTGCCGGAACAATATTACGGGCAATATGTTCGTGCCGCCGAACGGGGCGGCATGGCCGCGATTTGCGCCATGGAACAGTGGCGCGAGCGGATCGAGGCTAATCCCGCCAATGGCGACTATCTCGCGCGGCTGCCGGCGCGCCAATTCATCGAAGTGCTGACGCGGTGGAACGAGATCTTCGTCGCCGGTGCGCACCATCCGGTCATGGGGGTCAGCCCTGACGAGCTGCGCGCCATCAAGGCGCCGACCATCATCATCCCCGGCAACGATAAAACGCATTCACTTGCCAGCGGTCTGGCGGCGCATCGGCTTATCGCGGGCAGCACGCTACACCAATTGCCGATTGAGGATCAGGACGAGCCGATAATTCCGTTTCCGCAGTGGAGTCCGTATGAGCCCGAAATCGCGGGCGTGTTCGCCGAATTCATGAAGCGAACCATCGCTGCGGAAAGCAAGGCTGCCTGATCGGCCGGTCTACCCCGCGCGCGAGTTCCGTTTCCTAGAGCGCCATCGTTTTCCAACCGAATCGATCGCGGCTCTCGCCGTTCGATAGGGGCATGGTCTTTCCGGAAAACCGGATTCCATCCCGGATCACCTCAGGGAAAGGCTTTTCCGGATCATGCCCTAATCCCAATTCGCCCGGCCCGAATAGGACCAATCGACAAGACGCCCGTCGCGGCGCGCCAATGCGGCGATCTCGGCCATTTCCTGCGAGCTCAACGCGAAATCGAAGATGGCTGCATTCTCCGAGAGCCGCTCGGTCTTGCTGGTGCGCGGAATGACCACGATGTTTTGCTGCACCAGAAAGCGCAAGCAGACCTGAGCGGCGGTTTTGTTGTGTGCGCCGCCGATCCGCGCGAGCACGCGGTCGCCGCTGGCCTTGCCTTGCGCGATCGGGCTATAGGCGACCACCGCCATGCCATGCTGGCGGCAGGCGGCGATCACTTTCGACTGGTCGAGGAAAGGATGACATTCGATCTGATCGCAAACCAGCGGTTCGGTGGCAAGCTGCAAGGCTTTGTCGATGAGCGCGACGGTGAAGTTGGAAAGCCCAATATGCCGGGTCAGCCCCTCGTGCTTGACCTTGCACAGCGCGCCGAGCGTATCCGCGAGCGAAATTCGCGGATTAGGCCAATGCAACAGCAGAAGATCGACTTCACGCAAACGCAGCCGCGACAAGGATTCGCGCGCCGCGCGTTCGAGCTCACGCGGCGCAAAATGATCGGGCCAAATTTTCGTGGTCACGAAGACGTCGCCGCGCTTAACGCCCGAGGCGTGCAAGCCTTCGCCGACTTCGCGCTCGTTGTCGTACATCTCGGCGGTATCGATGTGCCGATAGCCGAGACGCAAGGCCTGTTCGACGATGCGGGCGCAGGTGCGCCCGCGCAAGTCCCAGGTGCCGAGCCCCAGGAGCGGAATCTTGGCGCCGTGCGCCGCGACGCTCGGCACCGGGCCGATCGCGCTCATGTGTCCCACTTCGGCGCTTGCGGCGGACTGACGATGCGGGAATCCGGCCGGGTTAATTTGGCGATTTCCGCCATTTCCGGCGCGCTGAGCTGAAAGTCGAGGCTGCCGAGATTTTCGACAAGGCGCTCGCGCTTGGAAGTCCGCGGGATCGGGATGATGTTCTGTTGTTCGAGAAATCGCAAACTGACCTGCGCGGGCGATTTGCCGTGGGCGCGGCCGATGCGTTGCAGCGTCTCGTCGGCGGGAACCTTGCCTCGCGCCAGCGGACAATAGCCGACCACGGCCATGCCGTGGCGGCGCGCCGCGGCGATGACCCTGCTCTGGTCGAGATAGGGATGGGTTTCGATCTGCAGGACCGCGATCGGCTCGCTCGCCAGTTTGACCGCCTCGTCGATCATCGCCACGTTGAAATTCGCAACACCGATATTTTTGGCCAAGCCGGCTTTCTTGACCTTGCACAGCGAGGCGGTCGATTGAGCGAGCGGAACCTGAGCGTGCGGCCAATGAATCATCAACAGATCGACGGAGGGCAGCGCCAGCCGTTCCAGACTTTCGTCGACCGAGCGTTCGAAATCGCCGGCAGCGAGCCGCGTGAACCAGACTTTGGTGGTGAGGAAGATTTCCTCACGCGGGATACCGGACGCGCGCATGCCGGCCCCGACCTCGCGTTCGTTGCCGTACATTTGCGCGGTGTCGAGATGCCGGTAGCCGAGCTGCAAAGCGGCTTCGACCAATTGGACGCACAAATCCTCCTTCAGCGTCATGGTGCCGAATCCAAGGATCGGAATTCGCGCGCCACGACTTGCAATGACTTCCATGAACCGCTCCCAACCTTTCAATTACCCCAAACCGGCGCAAGCATTGACGATTGCCGGGGGGATTTCTAGACCGTTTGCGAAAAGGAAAAACCGCTCGGCGTCAGCGCCTCTTGCCAAGCACGGCGAAGGCGGCGTCGGGAGCTTGCTCGATCACTTTGAGTAGCGCGCGCGCCGGACCGCGCGGCGAGCGCTTGCCCTGCTCCCAATTGCGCACCGTTTCGACCGGCACGCCGATCCGCGCGGCAAAAGCGGCCTGAGTGAGGCCGGTCTGCCCCCGCACATTCCGGGCGTAGCTCGCTTCCTGCGCCCGCGCGGCATTGTGCGCGGCGGTCGCGATCGATTGAGGATCGCTCGCGAGAGGGCGTTCGCTGCCGTCAGGTAAGACCTCGACGATACGTCCGTCCGCTTTCAACCGCACGCGAAGCATAGCCTTCGCTCCAGCGCTAGTCCCGGATTGCCAGCGGGTGCCATGATAGCTGATTCGTCGTGGATTCAATGAGTTAGTGTGCCGGCCACCGCCCTGCACTGCGTCATTGGCGCATGAAGCAATGGCCTAGTCGGCCAATGGCCGCTATGCCTGCGAGCGATTGGCGGGCGTAACACGCCAGGCGCCCGCGAAAAATTCGCAAAAGGGATTCGCACTTGCACAATCTGCAGATCAACGCCCAGCGGTTATGGGACACGCTGATGGATACGGCGCAGATTGGCGCTACGCCCAAAGGCGGCATCTACCGCCTAACTCTGACCGATCTCGACCGGCAGGTTCGCGACTGGTTCAAGGCGCAATGCGAAGCGCTAGGCTGCGCCGTTACGGTCGACGAGGTCGGCAGTATGTTCGCCCGCAGGCCGGGCAAAAACCCGGATTTGCCGCCGATCGTCATGGGCTCGCATCTCGATACTCAGCCGACCGGGGGCAAATTCGACGGCGCGCTCGGCGTCCTCGCCGCGCTCGAAGCCATTCGCACGCTGCACGAACTCGGCTACGAGACCAATGCGCCGATCGAGATCGTCAATTGGACGAACGAAGAAGGCGCGCGCTTCGGGCCGGCCATGCTCGCCTCCGGGGTGTTTGCCGGCGTCTTTACTCCCGGCTTCGCCTATGCGCGCGCCGACCGCGACGGCAAAAACTTCGGCGAAGAGTTGCAGCGCATAGGCTACAAAGGCGAGGCGAAAGCGGGCGGACGAAAGTTCGCCGCTCTGTTCGAGCTGCATATCGAGCAAGGCCCGATCCTCGAAAACGAAGGCCGGACGATCGGCGTCGTCCAGGGCGTCCAAGGCATCCGCTGGTACGACATCACGGTCACCGGCGAGGCCGCCCATACCGGCACGACGCCGATGGGCCCGCGCAAGAACGCGCTTCTTGGCGGGGCGCGCATGATCGAGCGCGTCGACGCGATCGCGAAGCAGTTTCCCAATGCCGTCGGCACCGTCGGCTTGATCGAGAACAGGCCGAACAGCCGCAACGTCATTCCCGGCGAAGTCTTTTTCAGCGTCGATTTTCGTCATCCTGAGCAAAACATCCTCGATACGATGGAAACGAAGCTACACGCGGCTCTCGCCGAGATTCTTACGCCGCTGAAGTTGACCTACGAGGCAACGCGAATTTTCGTGTCACCGCCGGTTAAATTCTCGCCCGAACTCATCGATTGCGTTCGTATCGCCGCGAAGAACGCGGGCTTCGCCGCGCGCGACATGATTTCCGGCGCCGGGCACGATGCCGCCTATATCGCGCGCGTGGCCCCGGCGACGATGATTTTCGTGCCTTGCCGTGGCGGCATTTCGCATAACGAAGCCGAGGCGACGAGTTTCGACGAATGCGCCGCCGGCGCGCAGGTCCTGCTCAACGCGGTTCTGGAATACGATCGCCGCTTGGGGTGAGCCCAGTCAACTCTGCCCGATTACATGCGGCTGAAGAACCGAAGCAGCAACGCCCGGCGCGCCGTCTCGCGAGCGACGCATGCGCGCGCCATCGGGATCGCCATTGTACCCTGGATCTTGTCCCAGTAGAAATCACAGGTCGTGTCGCGGTAGGCGATCCAGGCACGCTGCATCGCGCGAAACTTCGTAGCCTGCTGATCGTCGAGCGTATCGAGTAGATTTTTGAAGTTCTCGTTGAGAAGACCGTCCCAGATCACCCCCTCAACGCGATAACAATCGGCCGTGCCGAGATTGGACGAACCTTCAGGCGTCTTGGTGCAAGGCGTTGCGACGAAATTGAACAGGCAGTTTCGCTCGCCCTCCTCTACGTCATCCTGGTATTTCGCGGCGCAGCTGCGAATAGCCGCGACCTCCTGGGCGGTGGGTTTGCGTTCATCTTGGGCATAGCCGGATCGCAACGGCAGAACCGACAACGCCATCGCCAAGCCCAGAGCGATCCGAAGCAGCATCCGTCACCGCGTCTTCTCGAAAATCTCGCGCCCGATCAACATGCGGCGAATTTCGCTGGTGCCGGCGCCGATTTCATAGAGCTTGGCGTCGCGCAGCAATCGTCCCGCCGGGTAGTCGTTGATATAGCCGTTGCCACCCAAGCATTGGATTGTCTCGAGCGCCATCCAGGTGGCGCGCTCGGCGGCGTAGAGGATGGCGCCGGCGGCGTCCTCACGCGTGGTTTCGGCGCGATCGCAGGCCTTGGCGACCGCATAGACGTAAGCCTTCGCCGCATTGAGCGTCACATACATGTCGGCGAGTTTGGCTTGCATGAGCTGGAAGCGGCCGATCGGCTGGCCGAACTGGGTGCGCTGGTGGACATAGGGAATGACGAGGTCAAGGCAGGCCTGCATCACGCCGAGTGGGCCCGCGGCCAGCACTGCGCGTTCATAGTCGAGGCCCGACATGAGGACGTTGACGCCGTTACCGACGACGCCGAGCACGTTGTCCTGCGGGACTTCGCAATCGATAAAAACGATCTCGCTCGTGTCCGAGCCGCGCATGCCGAGCTTGTCGAGCTTCTTGCCCGCGGAAAAGCCCTTGAAGGTACTCTCGACGATGAAAGCGGTGATGCCGCGAGAGCCGGCCGTGCGGTCGGTCTTGGCATAGACGACGAGCGTGTCGGCGAGCGGCCCATTGGTGATCCACATTTTCGAGCCGTTGAGAACGTAACGATCGCCTTTGCGGTCGGCGCGCGTGCGCATGGAGACTACGTCCGAGCCGGCGCCGGGCTCCGACATTGCCAAGGCGCCGACATGCTCGCCGGATATGAGCTTCGGCAGATACCGCCGCTTCTGCGCGTCGTTGCCGTTGCGCCGGATTTGATTGACGCACAGGTTCGAATGCGCGCCGTAGGACAGCCCGATGGCAGCGGAGGCGCGCGAAATCTCCTCCATCGCCACACAATGCGCGAGATAGCCGAGACCCGTGCCGCCCCATTCCTCCTCCACCGTAATGCCGAGCAAGCCGAGCGCTCCGAGCTGCGGCCATAATTCGCGCGGGAAGCTGTTGGCGCGGTCGATTTCGTCGGCGCAGGGCGCAATCTTATCCTGCGCGAAATTGCGCACTGTGTCGCGGAGCATTTCCACATCGCTGCCGAGGCCGAAGTCGAGACCGGGTAGGCTGTTCGAAAGCATCGCTTTTCCCAGGGTGGCGGGATCGAGAGGCATTCTGCCCCAGCCGGCTTGGCCCACAAAACCCGTCGCGCGGGTCCCGAGCGCCAACGCGGCCTGTTATGGATAACGGTAAGCAAAATTTGGTGATTTGCCCCCAAATCCCCAAGTTCGGAGTTATCAACAGAGCACGCCGCCGGCACCGCCTGGCGTTCAGATGGCGTTAATCATGTGGATCGGTAAGATTCGTCAGAGATTCGTGTGTGCTGTCGCCGGCTGGGGTGGTTGGCCTCTCGCGCGATACGTCCACGGGATGAGCGGCTCTCGAGGCTGGGGGATGGGGAAAAAGAAGTCAGGCCTATTGGCCGCAATTCTCGCGGCGGCGGTCATCGTGCCGCTGGCGGCGCCTTTGAGTTGGGCCCAAGCCCCGGCTCAAACCCCGGCTCAACTGCCGACCCAAGCCCCGGCTCAACCGCTGACCCAAACCCCGGCTCAAGTCCCACCCCAAGCTCCGGCCCAGGCTGCTCCGCAGCCCAACCAAGACAACACCCAAGACAGCAGCTTGCAAGCCGACGCAACCTGTCCCGGTCACCCCGGCGCGCTTGGCACGAGCCGCGTGCTTGCAATCGATCCTGCCCAATATCCGCGGGTCGGCCGCATGCAATATCCCGACTCGCTGCCGCTTCGCGACAAGGAGGTCGTTCTGACCTTCGATGACGGCCCGTTGCCGCCCTATTCCAACGCGATCCTCGACATCCTGGCGTCGCAATGCGTGAAGGTGACGTATTTCCTGGTTGGCGAAATGGCGCGCGCCTATCCCGCCACGGTGCGCCGCATTTACGAGGAAGGCCACACGATCGGCACCCACAGCGAGGATCATCCGACGCGCTTCGGCCAATTGCCAATCGGCAAAATGCGACACGAAATCGATTGGGGCATTTCCGATGTCGGCGCCGCGCTCGGCGATCCCAAATATCTGGCGCCGTTCTTTCGCATTCCAGGCCTCGCTCGCTCCGACATCGTCGAAAGCGAACTCGCCTCGCGTGGATTGATCGTGTTTTCCTCCGACACGGTGGCCGACGATTGGCATCACCACATCAAGCCAAACCAAATCATCGATCTGGCGATGCGCCGGCTCGCGGCGCGCGGCAAAGGCATTTTGCTGCTGCACGACATCCATCCGACGACGGTCGCGGCGCTACCGGGGCTTCTCAATCAGCTCAAGGATAAGGGCTTCCATATCGTACAAGTTGTCCCGGCCGCGTCTTACGAGATCGCGATGGCGAAAAAGCCGGACGTTCCGATACTGAAGACGGCGCTGCCCAAAGACGAAACGATTATCGGTAATGGCATGGATCGCAGCACGCAGCCGAGCTGGCCGAAAGGCTCGGCGAACAACGCTGCGGACGACAGCGCGCTGCCCGTTCCGGATCCGTCGTCCTTCGAACCGGACGCGCTACCGTCCGATGAGACCGCCGACGTGCAATGGCCGGCTGAGCCGGAAATCAAGCCGGGACCCGTGATCAAGCACGCCCGATCCGAAAACTCGAGACGGCACGTGGCCCGCGCCGCCAAAGAGGAACGGCGATCCGAACGTCCGCGCGGACATCGGCACCAACATGCCCACACCAGCGACGGCGGCAATCATGCCGACGTAATGCCACGCCTGAAGGCCCTCGCGGCAATGTTGACGCCGGCACGGCCGGCAACGTATTAAGGCAAAACGTCCGCGGCACTTTGGCGTGCGGGGTCAAGACTCATCCAAGCCTGCGCGGCGGAAGCCCTTCAGATAGTGCTCGCGCTCGGCGTCCTGCTTAATCGGTATCTCCTTGGCGATCCAGTCGAGCGACACATTAGGCTGCACGCGGCGAAGCTCTTGCAGGGCGGCCTTGGCCACGTCGTTTTGCCCCACCATTCCGGCGGCCGCGGTCAGCACGCGATGCGCGCCGACGAAATCGCCGCGTTGGCGGATGCCTTCGCGCGCGAGCCGCATCGCCTCCTCGTAATTGCACCCGACATACTGGGCGTAAACCGCGATGCCGCAATAGACGGCGGCCAGTGGATCGCGCGGGGATAGCGCGGTAATAATGTCCTCGCTGATGCCGCATTGACGGCAGCCCGGCCGCCCCCGCCGCGCCGTTGTCGCGGGCGCTGGTCGTCAATCTTGTGCTGCTGTCGATCTTCGCCGTCCAACACAGCGTGATGGCGCGGCCGCAGTTCAAGCGCTGGTGGATCAAATTCGTGCCGGCCTCGGTGGAGCGTACGACCTATGTGCTGCTGGCGAGCCTCGCACTGGCGCTGCTTATTTGGCAGTGGCGGCCGACGCCTACAATCGTCTGGCAGATCGCCAATCCACAGCTTGCGGCCGTGGTGACCGGCTTATCATTCCTCGGTTGGCTGATCGTGCTGACCAGCACCTTTCTGATCAACCATTTCGCGCGGCGCCGGCAACGGCCGGCCGGCCAGATTGCTGGTCACCTGGTGCAGGACCGCGCCAGCGTTGATCTGACCTTACTAGTCGGGGTAAGATCACAATGATCGTGAAATTCGATGCTTATCTGTCTGATCTGCCGCAAGATGGACGGCGGACACTCGTTGAGCAATTCGATCTCCGCACCTTCGATATCCATTTTCAGTAAATCGAGCGGCCTCTGTCCGACCAGTTCAAAGAGTTTAGGAAGCGAAAACGCGCGAACCTCGATGACGCGAACGACCTCGCCCGTTCGATACAGTGAACTAAAAATCGAATCCGGCGCGATATGAAAAGGCGCCATGCCTGACTTCGCGGCGGCGGCCCCCTGCACCTTGGAAATCAGGGAGGTTTCGCAGATAGCAGCGAACGGCTCCGGCGACGGCTCGACGGCGAGGCATCGGCAGCCAAACCGCGCCGTTATGGCTTTGGCGAACAAACCGTAGTTCGCACCCAAATCGAGGACCTGCGACTGGGCGCCAAGGTAGCGCGGATGCACCGTATGATCCTGAATAGTTTCGATCATTGCTGCCGCTTGCGCTGAGCACGGGCGCTTCGACTCTGTGGACTGGTGCGGTCGAGAGGACTCGAACCTCCACGGGTTGCCCCGCTAGCACCTCAAGCTAGTGCGTCTACCAATTCCGCCACGACCGCATGTGGGCTGGAGGCGTGCCAGGCCCGGAAGCCAGGCGCGCAAGCCGCGGATGTAACAGCTAGAGCGTAATCGTTTCAAGTTGAATTGATTACGGCTCTAGACGCTTGATGGGGCGTGATCTTTCCGAAAGACCGGTTTCCACTTTTGCGGATCATGCCCTGGGCCCATGCCCGACAAGGCTTATCAGGCGCGCCTGGCTCTCTCACCGTCTCGCGCCCAGGCGGTGGACCACGATATTATAGTAAAATGGCCCATGGGCGCGGCGTTGTAACGATCGGACTTTTGCCTGCGGCCGGTTCGCCGCCGGCCGAATGGCGCGTGAGCGAAGACCCGGTCGGCTACGACGACGCGCTCGCGGCCATGGGCGCGCGCGCGGCGGCCATTGCGCGGGGCACGGCGCCCGAACTCATTTGGCTGCTCGAGCACCCCGCCCTCTACACCGCTGGCACTTCAGCGCGGCCCGACGAGTTGATCGAGGCGCGCTTTCCGGTGCACACGGTGGGCCGCGGCGGTCAATTCACCTATCACGGCCCGGGCGAGCGTGTCGGCTATGTGATGCTCGATCTCAAGTGCCGCGCGCCTGACGTACGCCGCTTCGTCATCAGCCTCGAAGAATGGATCATCCGGACGCTCTCCGCATTCGGCGTGCACGGCGAACGGCGCGACGATCGCGTTGGGGTCTGGGTGCGCCGGCCGGACAAAGGCGAAGGCTGCGAAGACAAGATCGCCGCGATCGGCGTCCGCGTGCAGCGCTGGGTGACACTGCACGGTTTTGCGCTCAATGTCGCGCCGGACTTGTCGCACTTTTCCGGAATCGTGCCGTGCGGCGTATTGGAGCCTCGCTACGGCGTCACGTCGCTTGCCGAGCTCGGCTGTACGGTCTCGATGGCGGACGTCGATAACGTGCTGCGCGCCGAATTCTCAGGTCTATTCGGGCAATGCGCCGATGCTCAGAAACTCGCCAGCACGGAGAACAATTCGTCGCGCCGCTGCAGCGCAATGTCGTCCCGACTCGCCTCGCGGTGATCGACGCGGTCGACACGTGCGCCGGGCGGGCCGCTCCGGCAATCCTCGATCATGGCAACGACTTCGTCCTCGGGCCCGATGAACAAGGCCTCGACCGAACCGTCCCGGCGGTTGCGCACCCAGCCTTCGATGCCGCGCTCGAGCGCGGTAATTTCCGTCCAAGCGCGGAAGCCGACCCCTTGCACGCGCCCGCGGACGATCACGATGCGATGCACGTTCAATCGGCGTCTCCAAATTCTTCCAGCCTGCGATAGCCGGCGCCGAGCGGGCGTTGCTGCAGCCATGCTTCCAGTGACGCAATATAATAAGCCGGCAAGCTCAATTCGCGTGCCGCCTTCACCACGATCTCCATATAGCCGGGCCGCGGCCGGCCGAAGGGGCACCGGCGCGCGACATAAACGAGGGCGCGGCGGCGGCGGCCTGCATCCATCACCGGCAGCATTTCGGCCCGATAGAGCCCGTTCGCGATATTCTCCCATAGATCGAGCGTGACGCGGTCGCGCGGCGTGAGCCGCCAGAGGAGCCCATACACGTGTCGGCTGCGATCCGGCACGACCGAAGCGTAACCATCCGCAGTGACGACAAAGCGATAGCCTTCGAGCCGCGCCGGGCGCAAAGGCTGCGCGGTTGGCGCATGTTTGCGCATCACCGCATGGTGCATGTTCGAACCGTAGGCGAAGTGCAGCATCGCCGCCGCTCTCAAGAAAAGCCGATCATGGCCGGTCAGCGCTCGGGCGCGTCGCGGCCCACAACGTGAAAAGGAGCGCGACAACGAAGGGCAGGAAGGCAAACAGCGTCAGAATGCCGACGACAACCGAGCCCAGGTCGTGCGAACCGGCGAGCGTCTCGATGATGTAAAGAAACAAGATAAGCTCGAGCGCGCCGGTCGCGCCCGCATTGCCCATCAAGCCGCCCGAGCCCGCAAAAAAATTCACCGCCAGGATCAAAAGGAACACGATCGAAAGCGCGTAGAGCAAAGCGACCGCGATGGCCAAGCCGTCGCCACGTCCGGCATCGTGCAGCCGTTTCGCGTGCAACACGAACCACAGCCAGGTCAAAAGTGCCTGCACGGCGGCGAAAGCCCACAATCCGGCGCGCGCGGTGACGTCAGGCGTCGTGAGCCAATGCGACACAGCGCCTGCGGCATAGACGGCGGCGGCGCCGAGAATAAAGGGTTGCGGCCGCAGCCGTCCGCCCGGCGAGAGCATGAGAGAAAGTGACTGCATTGGCAGATGATGCACGATTCGATGCGGTTTCCTCATCCCCTTTTTGGCAAGGAAGGCTTACGCAAATTCCATGATGACCGCGTCCACCGCGACGCTGTCGCCTTGCTTCACCCGGATTTCCTTAATGATCCCGTCGCGCTCCGCGCGCAGAACGTTTTCCATTTTCATGGCTTCGATGACCGCAAGCGTCTCGCCGGCCTTGACCTCCTGGCCTTCGGCGACCGCAATGGACACAACCAGTCCCGGCATCGGACAACGCACCGCTTTCTCGCTGCCGGATAGTTTTTTGAGCGGCATCAGCCGCGCGTAGCCGGCCTCGCGCTCGGTATAGACGAACGTCTTTACCTCGAAGCCCCGATAGGCGAGCTCGAAACCGTTCGGAACGGTACGCACATGCATCGCGGCCCGCTCATCGTCGATAGTGCCGGCCCAAACCGACATGCCCGGGACCCACTTCGAGGATAGAACATGCCGCGCGCCGTCTTCGAAGGTCACGACGATGTCTTGCTCTCGACCTTGGCCGCAACGCTCGACGTCCGCCTGAATCTGGTCCGGGCCGAGCCAGATGGCGCGGCGGCGGTCGCGCCTGAGCGTGCTGTTTAATTGGGCGGAAATCTTGCGCTTGCGTTCGCCAAGCACGTGGTCGATAGCGGCCGCCACCGCGGCGATGCTACGCGCCACGGCGCCTTGCGGCGCCGTGCGCTCGAAGCCGCGCGGAAATTCTTCGGCGATAAACGCCGTGCTGAGTTTGGCGGCGCGCCAGCGCGGATGCTGCATGATCGCGGCGAGAAACGGCACGTTGTGGCGAATGCCTTCGATGGTGAAGGCATCGAGCGCATCGGCCTGCGCCTCGATCGCCTCAAGCCGCGTCCTGGCGCGGGTCACGAGCTTGGCGATCATCGGATCGTAATAAAGCGAGATTTCGCCGCCCTCGGTCACGCCAGTGTCGTTGCGGATCGTGACGCCGTCATCGCGCACCTCCTCCGCCGGCGGCCGATAACGCATCAGCCTGCCGATGGACGGCGCGAAATTGCGGTAAGGATCCTCGGCATAGATACGGCTTTCCACCGCCCAGCCGGAAAGCTTGATGTCGCTTTGCGTAAACGCAAGCCGCTCGCCGGCGGCGATCCGGATCATCTGCTCGACGAGATCGATGCCGGTGACGAGCTCCGTCACCGGATGCTCGACCTGCAACCGCGTGTTCATTTCCAGGAAATAGAAGCTTCGGTCCTGCCCGGCGACGAATTCCACGGTGCCGGCGCTGTCGTAGCCCACGGCCTTGGCGAGCGCGACCGCCTGTTCGCCCATCAGCTTGCGCGTCTTCTCGTCGAGCAACGGGCTTGGCGATTCCTCGATGACTTTTTGATTGCGGCGCTGGATCGAGCATTCGCGCTCGCCCAGATGAATCACGTTGCCGTGCTTGTCGCCCAGAACCTGGATTTCGACATGACGCGGGTCGGTGATGAACTTCTCGATGAAAACCCGATCGTCGCCGAAACTCGATTTCGCTTCGGATCGCGCGCGAGCGAAATTTTCCGCCACGTCAGCCTTCGTAAACGCAATCCGCATTCCCTTGCCGCCGCCGCCGGCGGAAGCCTTGATCATCACGGGATAACCGATCGCTTCGGCGATCGCGATTGCCTGGTTGTCGTCCTCGATCACGCCGAGATGGCCGGGGACGGTCGAGACCTTGGCGCGGGCGGCGGCCTTTTTCGACGCGATCTTGTCGCCCATCGCGGCGATGGCTTTGGGATTAGGACCGATGAAGACGATGCCAGCTTTGGCAAGCGCCTCGGCAAAAGTCGCCCGCTCGGAGAGAAAGCCGTAGCCCGGATGCACGGCCTCGGCCTCGCTTGCCTTGCAGGCGGCGAGGATTTTCTCGATGACGAGATAGCTCTGCGCCGAAGGAGGCGGGCCGATCGCGATCGCCTCGTCGGCCATCTCGACATGCAGCGCATCGCGGTCCGCCTCGGAATAGACCGCAACCGTCGCGATCCCCATCCGGCGCGCGGTCTTGATGATCCGGCAGGCAATCTCGCCCCGGTTGGCAATCAGGATTCGTTTGAACATGGCGACTGAATTCGGCGAACCCGGCTTTCCGCTCTGCGGCCCCGGCCGGGAAATGTCAATGTGTGGCTGGGAGCCGTTCAGTCCACGTGGACATTGGCTTTCTGGATCACGAGCCGATAGATCGCCGCTTCCCGCTTGACCTTAGCGTCGAGTTCGGCGGGCGTCGACGGAATGGTGGACACCCCGCCGGCGGCAAAGCGCGCCTTCACGTCCGGCATAGCGAGGATCTCGGCGACCTTCGCCGCCAGCTTGTCGATGATCGGCTGCGGTGTGCCTTTAGGAGCAAAGAGCGCGGTCCAGTTCGAGGCGTCGATATCGCCTGCGCCTTCTTGCGCCAAGGTCGGCCACTCCGGATTGAGCGTCGAACGCCGGCCGGTCGTCACCGCCAGCACGCGGATTTTCCCGCCCGGCACGTACGGCGCCGCGGTCGAACTCGCGATTACGGCGAGCGGGATATCGCCGGCGACCAAAGCCTGCGCCGCCGGCGCGCCGCCTTTATAGGGGACATGGACGAATTTCGTGCCGGTGTTGAGCGCGATCGATTCCAGCACCAGCTGATTGATGCTGCCATAACCCGGCGTGCCGACATTGAGCATGCCGGGCTGCGCCTTCGCGGCGGCGATCACGTCGGCGACGGATTTGTAAGGCGTGTCGCCGTTTGCGGCGAGCACCATGGGCGCGTCGCTGACTGCGGTGATCGGCGCAAGGTCGCGCTCGACGTCGTAGGGAACCTTCTCGAATAGTGCCGGATTGATTGCGACGTCGCCTGCGGTGACCATGACCGACGTGTAGCCGTCGGGCGCGGACCTTGTCGCATCGGTCACGGCGATGAAGCCGTTGCCGCCGGGCCGGTTCTCGATGACGACCTGCCGTCCCCAGGCTTCGGTGAGCTTGGCGCCGACAATCCGCGCCGCGATGTCCGAAATACCGCCGGGGGCATAGGGGACCAGAATGCGCATCGGCCGCGTCGGATAATCCTGTGCCAATGCGGCTCCCGCGGCCAACGTCAAGAAAGCGAACACCAAGCCGGCTATGCGTGTCATAGGCTCCCCGATCAACGCCACCAGAGCGATAGGATCAGTGCCAGAGCAAGCAGCGCGGCCACACCTTGCCAGAATCGCACCGGCGAGCGCTCGTAGAGCGTTTGTGGGCGGTGGGAGGCCACCGGCGCGCGCGACGGTCCGGCTTCCATCTCAAGCGCGAATTCCATCACATCCTCGAAACGCTCCGCCGGATTTGTCGCGATCGCTCGCCCAAGCGCCGTCTGGACCCAAGCCGGCAGATCCGGACGCAATTCGGCAAGCGGCACAGGCCGGGTTCGCCGCGGCGAGCTCACCGCATCGAGATTGCCGTAAGGAAATTCGCCAGTGAAAGCGCGGAACATCGTGACGCCGAGCGCGTAAATGTCGGTCGCCTCGTTGCCCGGTTCGCCCGCAAACATTTCGGGCGCCATATAGGCGATGGTCCCCGGAATGTCTTCGGGCGGAAAGTCTTCGAGCCCGGGCACCCGCACCACGCCAAGATCGATCAGCTTGAGCGATCCTTCGCTTTCGAGGATGACGTTGTCCGGCTTGATATCGCGGTGGATGATGCCGGCGCGATGAAGTGCCGCGACGCCGCGCGCCAATTTGATCGCGATGTTGCGCCCCTCCTCCAAGCCTATCAAAGGCCGGCGCGCAAGCCGCGTCGACAAAAGTTCGCCCTGATAAAGCGGCATGACGGTGTAGAGGCAGGTCTGGCGCCCCGGCGGCAATTCGATAACCCGGCCGATCCAAGGGCTGTTCACGCGCGCGCCGACCCACGCCTCGCGGACAAATGCCGCATGATAGGTCGAGGCGGCGGCGACCTGAGGTTTTGGAAATTTCAGCGCCACCTCGCCGCCTTCGACTTCGTCGATCGCCCCGAACAACCGTGTGTAGCGTCCATCCGAAATCAGCACTTTGAGAACGAAACCATCCACGGTCTGACCGTCGATTGGCACCGGCACCAGCGGCAATTGCATGATATCGGCGCCAACGGCGGTGGAGTCCGCAGTCGGCAATTCGACAACATCGATGACAAGCGCCGTACAGTTATCGGTGCTGCCTGACTGCAGCGCAGCCGCGACCAGCGCGCGGGCCGAATCGTCCGAGGCCGAACGGGCGCGCAAGATATCGGCGATGCTTTCGGAGGTCAGAAATGCATGCACGCCGTCGCTGCACAGCAGAAAACGGTCATGCAGCGCCACGGGATGCGCTGCGTAGTCGACGCGGACTTCGGCTTCCACACCGAGTGCTCGATTGAGGATATTGGATCGTCCGCCACCGTCTTCGCGCACATGGTCGGTGGTCAAACAAGTGAGCCGATCGCCGCGTAGCCGGTAAGCGCGCGTATCGCCGACATGCAGAACGTGGGCGACACGGCCGCGCAGCACCAAAGCCGTGAACGTGCACCCCATTCCCGCGAGCTTGTTGTCGCGCCTGCTCTGCGAAAAAATCCAGGCATTGAGCGCATCGAGCACCGTGGCTCCGGCGCGCCCGACTTCCATGGTTTCGGGAAGGTCGAAAAATCCATCGAGGAAACCGCGCACGGCGGTTTCGGCGGCTACCCGGCCGCCTTTGGCGCCGCCAATTCCATCGGCGATAGCCGCGATCGTATCGCGGCGCGGCTGCGGCAGCTCCATGCCGAAAACGGCGCCGGCAAAATCTTCGTTGCGCTCGCGTGGACCAGTGTCCGAGGCAAAGCCGACGCTGGCCTTGACGGCTGATACCCCATCAGCCATCGCGGCTGGTCCGGTTCGGCTGGGACTGCGCGCATTCGCAATACGGTAACGCGACGCCGCGTGTCCGCGCCGTCGCAGCCGCGGCCTTAATTGTCCAGCTTGCAGCGATCATAGAGGAAATAGCCGCCGGTGCTCGAGGCGACGACTACCGTAAGATTTCCAGACTTGCGATCAAGGGTATAATTTCCGCCATCCGACGCGTCGTGCCAAGAAATATTACCGTCAGCGATGCGCGCCGGATTGGAGTCGACGGTGCTGCGTGCGTAGTCGATCCTTATTTGCCATTGGGTTCCGCTGGCGGGATTAGTGCAGGTGATCACGCTTTCGTCGGCGCGCGCGTCGCTCTCTAGCGCGGATCCGGCAAGAGCCACGGCCATGACTCCAAATGTTACGATGAGCCGTATCGCCAATACGATTTGAGGACCCAGTTTGAACTTCACTTCAACGCCCACGGCTCGCCTACAGCCCACCTGTCCGCCAATGACCTACTGCTGATCACAGCGACAGCACGTTTGCCCATTTTCTATTCATATTGCGAAATTTCTAGTCATTTAGCGCCCAATTCGCCGACACCTTTCCGAAAATGTCGATCCGGATAACATTCGATTAACTGGCATATTTTTTGCGATCACTCAAACGTACGCCCGTGTGCCGTCGGCGCACTGAGGGCATTTTTTGGGGAAAGGCACATGGCACTCATACCTTCACCGCAATGGCTAGATACCGGAGATAATGCCTGGCAGTTGGCGGCGGCGACCTTCGTCGGCCTGCAAAGCATTCCCGGCCTGACTGTCCTTTATGGCGGCATCGTCAAGAAAAAGTGGGCGATCAATTCCGCCTTCATGTCGATGTATGCCTTCGCATCGGTCCTGGTCGTCTGGGTTTTGTTCGACTACAACATGGCCTTCGGGCCACAGTGGTTTCCATTCCTGGGTACACCCGCTCTAGGGACCTCGGCCGCGTTCACGCTCGGGCAAGCGACAATACCGGCTGCGGCATCGGGCATGCCTCCCCTCGCCTTCCCGATGGCGACGCTGATGTTCTTCCAGTTCGTGTTTGCTGCCATCACCGTCATCATCCTGGGCGGCTCATTGCTAGGCCGCATGAACTTCACGGCCTGGATGATCTTTTGTCCGGTCTGGATGACGCTGGTCTACACCGTGGGCGCGTTTAGCCTCTGGGGTGGCGGCTGGCTCGCCAGCATGGGCGTGGCGGATTTCTCGGGCGGCTACGTGATCCATCTCGCCGCCGGAACTTCGGGCTTCGTCGCTGCCGCCGTCATTGGCCCGCGTCTCCAGGCTGACCGCGATAATTTCCCGCCGAATAGTCTGCTAATCACTCTAGTCGGCGCCGGAATCTTGTGGCTCGGCTGGAACGGCTTCAACGGCGGCGACCCGTACTTCGCCAATGCCGATGCCGGCGCGGCGGTGCTCAACACCAATACCGCGACCGCAGTTGCCCTTCTGGTCTGGACGCTGATGGACAAAATGGCGTACGGCAAGCCGTCGGTGCTCGGCGCCGTCAACGGCATGATCGCAGGTCTCGTCGCCATCACGCCTGCCGCCGGTTACGTCGATGGCTGGGGCGCGATCATAATCGGCATCGTCGCCGGCATCATTCCCTGGCTCAGCATGAACAAGCTGCAAAAGACCAGGTTGATGATGAAGGTGGATGACACCCTCAGTGTGTTTTCCACCCATGGCGTCGCCGGTTTAACCGGCGGCTTGATGGTCGGCCTTCTAGGGAACCCGGACATGCTGCAATATATCGGCACCGACAAGGAAGCGCCTGGTGTCAGCATTACCGGCTGGCTCTACGGCAACCCGTCGCAGCTTTTGCTGCAGGCGGAAGGGGCGGCCTTCATCATCGTGTTCAATGCAATCGCCACCTTTATCATCCTGAAGGTAATCGGTTTCATCGTCCCGCTGCGCATGGACGAGGCGACCTTGAAGGTCGGCGACGACGCGGTGCATGGTGAGACCGCCTACGCGATTGGCGTCGAAGGCGAATAATCGCTTCCCTCGGTTGCGGGCGGCCAATGGCCGCCCGCCAATTTGAATCCGCGCAAGCTTGTACTTTGGCGCGGCGCGCTGGCGGCCCCACGGGGCCGCCTCTTTTTTGACCTCGCTTGCTCGATACCGAATATCTCGCGCTTCAGGACCACCGCGTCACAGCACATTGCCGCGTTCCGCGACGCCGATGATGATCTGGCCCGTATCCGCGGGTGCACAATGCATCTCGAGCCGCGTCGTCACGTCCGATACATCTCCTAGCCTCTGACTGTTGGGAACGGATTGAGAGTTCTGAACGGATTGGCGACGGGCACTGCGGGCGGCTGCGGTGGCGGGCCAAACGCCGGGCCAGGCGGTGCCTTCGGCACATGGGTTTGGGTGGCTCGCTCGAACAAATCCCATGTGAACGGATTCATCTGTGCGCCACCCGGAATACCGCGATATTCCCGATTGAAATCCTGTTCACTAAGTCCGCGCCGCTCCTGCTCAAGGAACTGTGGCGCGAACAGTCCCGGGTGTTTGTCGATGGTCGCTTGCAACCGGATCCAGTCCGGATTGTCGCCGGCCCAGGCAGTCCAGAACGGGTCGCTGCAGGTCAGGGCCGTCGATAGCATGGCAAGCCGCCCCTCTGGTTTGCGGGCGCGCATCGGTCGCAGCGCCGCGATCAGATCCTCGGGCAGGCGGGCGGCTTCATCGGCTACGATCCAGCCGTCCACGGTGAGGCCACGGATCGTCTGGTCGTCGCTCGGTAAGGCCAAAACACGAGAGCCGTTTTCGAGTTCGAGCGCATAGACATTGTCGCTCTTAAATTTGGCGCCGGCCTTAAGCAGGATCTCACGGATCCGCCGCACCGCTTCCGCGCTCTGGCGTTGTGCTGGGCAGGCAATCACCGACAACGAGCCGGGGTAGAAGAGCATCATGTGCGCTATCGCCCACGCTGCGACGGTGGTCTTGCCGACTTGGCGCGCCGTCAAGGCCAGGATGGATGCACCGCGCGGCGCGCGCAGGAAGGTCTCCTGCCACGCGGTCGGGGTGATGCCCAAAACCTCGCGCACCCACAGTACGGGGTCGAGCCGATAGGCAAGTTCGCGCTGAGGGGTCATGACACGCCTCCCACAACAGTGACTGTCGACGATTTTGTGCGGTCTGTTTCGGCTTCATCATCCAGGCGCGCCAGCGCCTGCGCGCTCCGCGCTTTGAGTTCAGGTTCTTTGTCGAACTGGCCGATGAGGCGCTCGGCGATCTGGCTGACATCGACATTGACGTTGTTTTGGATGGCGACATTGACTTGGGCGGCACCACAGATCCAACATGCCCGCCGAGCCGCGCTAAGCTATCGAGCGTCTGCCGCAAGGAGTTGAGCCCGGAGACCGCAATGGCCAACGAGCCCTCGGCCTGGGCCTGCGCCACGATCTGATCAATCCGATTGCGCAGGTCCAGATAGGCGCCGCTAAGGTTCTCTTTGGATGGCAATAGCGCAGCGGCGGCGGTGCTGCGCACTGCCGCTTTCATAATGGCGTTGGATGAACCGAGCTTGAGGCAGTTGGTCCGATGCCGGTAGAGGGTCGACGGGTTCAGCTCATAGTCTCGCGCGCCAGCTGGGACGCCGGTTCGCCGGCAGCGACGCTTCAAATGTTGGCACGCCTTACACACTCTGCTCATGACACGCCCACAAAAACTCTATGCGGGCAGTAGATCAGGCAATGGTTATTAAAGTCTTATTCACCATGTTTCCGAACCTCGCTTTAACCAATTGTGTGTTCGGCGCCATTGATTCGTCTGCCAAAGGGCGGCCAGGAAACGGCTGCCTGGGCTACGCCAAGGCCTGCGTTTTGGCAGCCATAGCGCTCTGATTTCACAGGCGAATTGGGCCTTCGCAAAATTCCGCTAATCCCGTTTATTGCGAAAGCGCTTCCCGTTTGCCGCTCGACATCTCGCCCGGTTGTCGAACCCAGCAAGGGCTGGCGACCGATGGGAGGCGCGCAGAGACTTTTCAAGAACCAAGGGCAAACCAAGCACCGAGGACTTGTCAAGCGAGCGCAAGGGAACGAGCTTCGGCTCGATTTCGCCAAAATAAAATCTCCCGAAAAATTCCGAAAAATCGATCGAGAGAACCAAGAAGCCGGAATTTCAACGCCGGCCGAACGCGAGACAGGGCGGCGCAGCGAAGGGATGCCAGTGCGCAATCGTCCCGCGTTTCGGGATAGCGCGCGTCACACGACTGTCATTCCGCTTCGTCAAAAAGATCGCATTTTCCATTGCGCCGGAGCTTCCCTCATGCGTTGGCCGCTTCTCCTCGGTACCGCACTTCTCCAAGTCTCTCTCGGACAAGGTATTTTTGGCTCAACCGCCTTTGCGCAAGCGCCTGCTACTCGGCCGCATAATGTGGTGCTCTTCATCTCCGACGGCCTACGCTTTCGCATGGTCGACGACACGACCGCGCCCACCATGGCGTCGATCACGCGGGAGGGAGTTAGCCTGCGTAATAGCCATGCATTGTTCCCGACCTTCACGACGGCGAATGCATCGGGCATGGCAACCGGTCACATGCTCGGCGATACCGGCGATTTCTCCAACACGATCGATGCCGGCTTCGAGGTTCCCGGCGCCGGCGGCAGCATGACGCCCTTCCTCGAGAACGACGCTGTGCTTGGCGACGTCGACGCGCATTTCGCCGGCAACTATCTCGACGAAGCGACGATCCTCAAGCTCGCGCGTGACAAGGGCTACAGCACCGCGTCGATCGGAAAAGTCGGCCCGGTTCTGATTTTCGATCCGACCGAACGGTCGGGAGAGCAAACCGTTATCGTCGACGATGCGACCGGTTCGCCCACCGGCATTCCTCTCGCGGCAGACCTTGCCGAGCGGATGAAGGCTGCCAACTTGCCGCTCACTGCTCCGACGCGCGGCGCCAATGGGAATCCCGGCAACGTCAGCAAGCCCGGTACGCTGAGCGCCAATGTCATGCAGCAGGATTACTTCGCCTCGGTCGCGACGCGGGCCGTGCTGCCGCTGTTCAAGGAACGTAACAAGCCGTTTGTCCTGGTGTTCTGGTCGCGCGATCCTGACGGTACGCAGCACAATCAGGGCGACAGCTTGAACACGCTCACACCTGGCATCAACGGGCCGACCTCGCTGGCCGCGATCCGCAACGCCGACGACGATCTCGCCCGCATCCGCTCGGCCCTCAATGAGCTCGGCCTGTTGGACTCGACCGACATCATCACGACGTCGGACCACGGGTTCTCGACCATTTCAAAAGAAAGCAATACCAGCACGACGGTAAAGACCAAATTTGCCGACGCCCTGCCCAACCATCTGCCGCTCGGTTTTGTCGCGCTCGATTTGGCTCACGCGCTCGACATGCCGTTGATCGATCCCGACGACGGTTATAAGACCATCGCAGACGGCCAGCACACCAAGGCCGGCAATGGATTGATCGGCGGCGATCGCAACAAGCCGAAAGTCGTCGTCGCCGCCAATGGCGGATCGGACTTGATCTACATTCCCGATGGCGACAAGACGATCGCAAAACGGATCGTCGATAGTCTCCTGTCGCAGGATTATGTGAGCGGGCTGTTCGTGGATTCGAAGCTCGGAAAATTGCCCGGCACCTTATCACTCGACGATATCGCGCTTGAAGGTTCCGCGGTCACGCCGCACCCGGCGATTGCGGTCAATTTCCGCTCCTTCGACACGGTTTGCGGCGAGCCGGTGCGGTGCACCGTCGAGATCGCCGATACGGTCCTGCAGCAGGGCCAAGGCATGCACGGTTCGTTTAGCCGCGCCGACACATGGAATTTCATGGCCATGCAGGGGCCGGACTTCAAGTCGCGATTCGTCGATCCGGCGCCGGCCAGCAATGCCGATCTCGGACGCACCATCGCGGAATTGATGCATCTCGACGTGCACGATAAAGGCAACCTCGTCGGCCGGGTCCTTACCGAAACATTGCCCGGCGGCGCGGTGCCCGAAGTGACGAGCCGCGTCATCACCTCCGATGCCGCGCCGAACGGCCTCGTCACGGTGCTGGACGCGCAGCAAGTCGGCACGACGCGCTACTTCGATGCGGCGGGCTTCCCGGGGCGAACCGTGGGTCTGTCATCGACCAGCCTGCCGGGCGCCACGCAGTAGGCAGCTCCGCCACTGGCGTGCAATCGTTTCGATTGAATCGATTGCACGCTCGGGTTTTGGTGAGGCAGATCCTTTTCGGAAAGCCGGTTTCCAGCCGGATCAAGTCCCGGACAGATTTTTTCCGGATCGCACCTTACAGCAGCAGATAGTCGCAGCGCGAAGCCAAGGCTTCGGCGGCGATCCAGTCGAGGATCGCGCGGTCAATGTCTTCGAAGCCCGCGGGGAGCTCAAAGCGGCGGACTACGCGTGCCACCGTCCGCCGTGTCGAAACGCGCAGCAGTACGATTTGGGAGCGCTCGATCGCGCTCGTGATCGAGGCAAGATCCGTGGGTCTGCAAGTCATTGCTATTGTCACTGTTCATCCTGGAGCATAGCCTTCCCCTGCCAGAGCCAAATTCGCCCAAGGGGCGTTTGGTTCCAGCGGCGGCGCATCGATCGGGCACAAGTTCCGAATTTGGTTTCAGCATCCAACGCTAGGGTGGCTCGCCAAGGGCGCCGATAGGGCAAAGTCACGGCACTCAACGGCAACGTGAGCGGCGGCCCGGAAAAATCGACTGCGGCCGCTCTTGCAGCGGCGCAGCCGCTTTTGAAAAGATTTGAAAATTTTCTGCCAAATCGGGCTGACGGTCAGTTCACTTTTTCCATACTTCGCCGCGGAGTCAGTCGGATCATGTTGCGCGGGTCCGACGACCATCCGGGCTGGCATTCGCAAGATGCGCGCCGTACATTGAGAGAAGACTGGGCTGTCCCACAGGGAGGTTTTCTATGGCTCTTCAGATTGGCGATACCGCTCCGGATTTCGAAGCCGAAACCACGGAAGGTAAAATTCGTTTCCACGATTGGATCGGCAACAATTGGGTCGTCTTGTTTTCGCACCCGAAGGATTTTACGCCCGTCTGCACGACCGAACTCGGCACCATGGCGCGGCTGAAGCCGGAATTCGACAAGCGCGGCGTGAAGATCATCGGCCTTTCGGTCGATCCGGTCGATAATCACAAAAAATGGTCGACCGACATCAAAGACGTGGTGGGCTTTGCTCCCAACTATCCGATGATCGGCGACACCGACCTGAAGATTTCCAAACTCTACGGCATGCTGCCGGCGAGCACGACCGGCACGTCGGAGGGTCGAACGCCTGCGGACAATCAGACCGTGCGCAACGTCTTCGTCATCGGCCCCGACAAAAAGATCAAACTCGTGCTCGTCTATCCGATGACGACGGGCCGGAATTTCGACGAGGTGCTGCGTGTCATCGACTCGCTCCAGCTCACCGCCAAGCATCGCGTCGCAACGCCCGCGAACTGGAAACAAGGCGAGGACGTCATCCTCACCGGCGCGGTTACCGACGAAGAGGCAAAGAAGCTCTATCCCAACGGCTGGAAGACTCCGAAACCTTATATGCGCGTCGTTCCGCAACCGCGGTAATCGAATTTCGCAGTCGATGAGATCGGCGGGCGCGGCTTTGGCCGCGCCCCTTATTTTGGAGCAATCATGAACCTCGAAGCCGAAGCGCAGCCGCCGTTTGCCACCTTAATCGGCATGAAAATTACGCACGTTTCGAAGGACAAGATCACTGCCGAACTCCCGGTGCGCGAGGAGCTCAACAACCGGTTCGGTGCGCTGCATGGCGGCGCCGTTATGGCCCTTGCCGATAACCTCGGCGGTACAGCCACCATCGCCAACTTGCCGAAAGGCGGTCGCACCGCGACCATCGAGAGCAAGACGAATTTCTTCGCCGGTATTCCCGTCGGCGATGTCGCTCGTGCCGAGTGCACGCCGCTTCATCGCGGCCGTACCACGATGGTGTGGCAGACGCGCATCACGCGCAACGACGGCAGGCTGTGCGCGTTGGTGATTCAAACGCAGATCGTCATTACGCCCGATAAGAACTGATCTTCCATTCAATCGAGCTTGATATTCGCCGCCTTGATGATCGGCCACCATTTGTCGGCTTCCGCCCTTTGGAAGGCGCCGAATGTTTCCGGCGCCTGGAGGTCGCGCGCCGCGACCTGCTGGCCGAGCTTGTTGAGTCTCTCTTTCACGTTTTCGTCCGCCAAAGCGGCAACGACCACGGCGTTGAGTTTTGCAATAATGTCTTTTGGCGTGTCTCTCGGCGCCCACATCCCGAACCAGATCGACGCATAGAATCCCGGCAGCCCGGCCTCGTCGGTCGTCGGCACGTTCGGCAAACTGGCAAGGCGCGTTTTGGCCGGGACGGCAATCGCCCTGATCGTGCCGGCCTGCACCTGAGCGGTGAAGTTGGACGACGGCTCGATCATCATGTCGATCTGACCCGCCATCATGTCTTGCACCGCCGGACCATCGCCCCGATAGGGAACGAACTGGAAGGTGGCGCCGGTCGCCTTCTGAAAGGAAATCCCGGCGAGATTACCGGTCGATCCGGCGCCGGGGATGCCGACGCTTGCTTTGCCGGGATTTGCCTTGAGCCAGGCAATGAGTTCCTGCAGATTTTGCGCCGGCAGGCTGTTTCTGATGCAGATGAGCAATGGCTCGTAAGTCAATTCGGCGATTGGCGTTAGGTCGTTCAATAGATCGAAATCCAATTTATAAAGACCGCCGATTAACACATGCGTCGTCAGCGTGCCAACGCTCAGCGTGTAGCCGTCGGCCGGCGAGCGCACGACGCGAGTAACGCCGATACTGCCGGCGGCGCCGGTCACGTCCTCGACGATGACCGTTTGGCCAAGCGATTTGCCCATTGGGTCGGCGAGCAGCCGCGCCAGGATATCCGTCGCTCCACCGGCGGCGAACGGCACCACGATCGTGATTGGTCGCGTCGGATAGTCGAGCGCAAGAGCCGAACCGGGATAGCTGCCCGCAGCGGCCGCGCTTGCCACCAGTTGTAGGAAGTCCCTGCGCGCGGGTTTCATGGTCTCCCCCCTCTCAAGGGCGTCTCCTCTTATTCAGGTTTGACATTGGCGAACTTCACCACCTTGATCCATTTTTCGGTATCTCCGGCGATGAACTTGGCGAATTCGGCCGGCGAGTTCGGCGGCATGACGAGGCCGCCGAGATCCAACAAGCGCGCCTGGACCGACGGGTCAGCGACCGCATCATTGATCCTCTTGTTGAGAATATTGACGATCGCCGCCGGCGTATCCTTGGGCGCGCCGAAGCCGATCCAGCCGAACGCTTCGTAGCCAGGCAAAAACTCCGCCATAGCCGGCACGTCGGGCAACGAATCGATCCGTTCCGGCGTCGTCACCGCGAGCGCGCGGAGCCTTCCCGACTTGACCTGCGGTAGCGCGGTCGGCGTGACGTCGAACATTACTTGCACCTGGCCTGCCAGAAGATCGGTAACCGCCGGAGTGGAGCCGTGATACGGCACGTGCACGAGATCGACGCCGGCCATGAATTTGAACAGTTCGCCCGCGACATGTTGCGGGCCGCCGACACCGGCGGACGCCATGTTGATCTTGCCCGGATTGGCCTTGGCGTAGGCGGTGAATTCCGGCACGGTTTTAGCCGGAAAGTCCGGCAACACTTCCATGATCAGCGGAACGCGGAACACTCCGGCGATCGGAGCGATGTCACGCACGAAATCGAACGGCAATTTGGGAAACAGGGCGGCGTTGATCGTGTTTTGCGAGTTGACCAGCAACAGCGTGTAGCCGTCAGGCGCCGCGTGCACGACCTGCTCGGTGGCAATATTGCCGGTAGCGCCGGGTCGCACTTCGACGACGAATTGCTGACCGAGATGCTGCGAAAGGTATTGCGACACGAGCCGCGCGGTGATGTCGGACGAGCTCGCGGCAGCCTGCCCAACGATCACCTGCACGGCTCTTGTCGGATAGTCGAGCGCAAATGCGATCCGCGCAACAAATGGCAGGGCGGCGACGCCCGCGCCTAGTTTTAGAAAATCCCGGCGTTCCACAACCTCACCCTTCTCTTGCCGGCCTTTCCGGCCCCATCGCAGCAGGTTAGCATTTTACCCGCAGAGCGATATCGGTCAGATCAGCGCGCCGCCAATTGACGCTGTAGCCGAGCTTCCCGCAAGAACAAAAATAGCCCGGTCGAGACGACGATGGCCGACCCGATGAGCAGGCTGGGTGATGGGACTTCGCCCCAGATAATAAATCCGAATATCAAGGCCCAGACCAGCATCAAGTAATAGAACGGCGTCACCGCGGGCGCCGGCGCCAAGTGCAGAGCCTTGGTCCAAAACCATTGACCGATCGCATTGGTAAAGCCGGTGCCGAACAGCATCGCCCAATCTATTGGCGTCGGCCATCGCCAGCCGAAGAACAAAAGGAAACTGTGAAAGAACGCCAACACCGCGAGCTGCCATATCACAAGCGTATTGGCCGATTCCGTCCTGGTCATGCCGCGCACCGCGACGGTCACCGTGCCGTACATGACGGCGTTGGTGAGCGCGAGCAGCGCGCCGAGGGTCAGGGAATTCGTGCCCGGGTTGGTCACGATCAGCACCCCAAGGAAGCCGATCAAGAGCGCGCCGCCGCGAATATAGCCGGCCGGCTCCTTGAGCCAGATGATCGAAACGAGCGCCGCAAACAGCGGCGCGGAGAAGTTGATGGCGACCGCGCCGGCGAGCGGCATCAGGCTGAATGCCAGAAGCAGACACAGTTGCGAGATCGATTGCGAAAGGCCGCGAGCTAGATGATCACGCGGACGATGCGTGGCGAAGGCCGACAGGCCGCTGACTGGCAAAATCACCGCGGCGCCGGCGATTAAAGACGCGAGCGAACGAAGGCATAGCACCTCGCCGACCGGATAAACTCCAACCAGCCATTTGCTCGCGGCCGAAGCGCTGGAAAACAAGATCGTCGCCGCGAGCATGCATAAGATGCCGCGCGGCACATCGTCGGTTCTACCCTTGCCGCGCTTGTCACCGGGGCCCACGACGGCCGTTGGGCTGTCATTGCGCTTCTCGGCCGTTAAATCGTCCATCCCCAGACCGCGCTGGCAGCTCCGTGACGGCCATCATGCCATATGTCCGCCCGTCGACACATGTTTTTAAGCCGAACCGGGGATGCGCATTCGAACGGCGTGCCGGTCGGCAGCGCGCCCGACCGCGGACCGCTTCGGAACATTTGGTCAACGGGAGGGTTCAAGAAGAAGAGCCGTAAGGGCGGCCCTTGAGAGGAGTGCCTTGCTATGTGTGACTATAGTCTGCATCTCATCGCTTCGCGGCCGGCCGAGGTCGCGGACAGGCTCGTTTCCACCGATTTCGTCAAATCGATCACGCGAGGTTTTACCGAAATCGGCGAGCCCGATGTGGCGGTCTGCCTGCTCCCCGGTACGGAGCTTTCCTTCGACAACGATGTGCAGTTCGACCGCGCCTTCAGCATGTTCGGCAGAGCGCGCATCCCCCATCGCGTGGCCCGATTCCGCCAGATCAACATGGACGACCCTCACGTTCATCACGATGCGCTCGAATTCCCTGGCGGCCAGATCGTGCTGGTGACTAGGCTCGTGCCCGGCCAGACCGCTACAGTGCTGCAATTGCCGGCCGCGCCGGATCGGACGCGCGCGAAAGAGCCGCAAACGGCGCAGATGCGGAGTACCGCGGCGCTCACGTGATGAGGCACTAGCGTCGGCAAGAAACCGAACAAGAAGAGGTAAATGGTCGGCCGGCGGTGTAAAGACCGCCGCTGAAACGTGTTAAGGCACATAATATTGCGGCCACGGCTGCGACATCGCGCGCGGCTTCGCAAGTCGCCTTTCACCGCCGTCATTTCTCCGCGCCGTGCTAGAAAACGCCCCGGGCGTCGGCAAGACTGGCGACGCCGAACGGCGGTGGCCGGCAAGGTTGGGAGTCAACATCGTGATCGATCGAGCTCGGTTTGGGGCGCTCGTCCTGGCAATTGGCTTGCTGGCGTCGCCCGCCTTCGCGCAGGTCTATCCGACGCGGCCGATTACCGACATCGTCGCCTCTACTCCCGGCGGCGGGACCGACATTATTTCGCGCATCGTCGGCGAGCAGCTCGCCAAACAGCTCGGCCAGCCATTCGTCGTTGAAAATATTCCCGGCGCCGGTTCTCTCAGCGGCACTGTCGCCGCCGCCAAAGCGGCGCCGGACGGCTACACGTTGACCACAGGCCTCATCGCCAGCATGGCAGTCAATCCAAGCCTGTTCGCGCACCTTCCCTACGATCCCATCCGCGACTTCGAACCGATCGCGATGCTGGCAAAGTTTCCGTTCGCAGTCGTCGTGAGCAAGAATTTTCCCGCGCGTTCGATCCAGGAACTGATAGCACTCGCCAAGGCGAAGCCCGGCGAAATCAACTTTGCCTCCGCCGGCGCCGGTACCGGGCAGCATTTGTCGATGGAGCAGTTTGAACTCATCACCGGCATTAAGCTCACGCATGTACCCTATCGCGGCGCCCAGCCGGCTTACGCCGACGTCATTTCCGGACAGGTGCCGGTGTTCTTCGACAATCTGGCGAGCGCGTTGGGCCAGATCCAAGGCGGCAATGTACGCGCGCTAGCGGTTACCGGTACGCAACGTTCGCCGCTGTTGCCGGATGTGCCGACCGTCGCGGAGTCCGGCGTTCCCGATTACCAATACTATGTGTGGTTCGGATTCTGGGCGCCGAAAAAGACACCGCAGCCGATTATCGAGAAGCTGCACGACGAGGTCGAAAAAGCGCTCGCCACTCCGATCGTGCAGCAGCGCATCGCCGCAGCCGCCGGTGAGCCCTTTAACATGCCGCTCGCCGAAATCACGCCTTTCGTTCAATCCGAGATCGCGAAATGGGCCGACGTCGTCAAGCGCGCCGGCGTCACCGTGCAGTAGCGTCAGACGACGCGATAGCCGCCGTAATATGGCCGCCGTCATAAATAATCGCGCCGAAATCGGCGGCAACCCGCGAGGCCTCACTCCAACATAAAGAAATCTACCGAAAGAACTTGCGCAAAAGGCTTGCATGAGGCCAGCCGGCGCTTTCCGCGACGCATTAGACAGCAAAGCCGTCGGTCATGAGAGAAACCGGCGGCTTTGCCTTCGTCCCCAAATCGTGCCGTGTTCTCGGACGGCATCGTTGGGCTTTGTCGAACCGGCGGTCCTTCGTCCCCGGTTAGCACCGGGCGACCGGTCCAACATCATTAGCATAGCGCCGCCGCGGTTTGCCTTAAATGGCTTTTCCACAAAAGGGCCACACGTGCTACTGGTCTTCATTCTCCAGATGGCGGATTTCGGGAAGAATTCAACTTTAGAGAGGTCTCAATCGGATTTTTCTGAACAATGGCGCGCTCGGAGAGATTCGAACTCCCGACCCTCAGATTCGAAGTTTGAGCGAAGTCGCCGACGCAAACCGACGCAATCCGACAAGGCCCGTAATCCACAAGCAAATCAATTGTCTTCGACGCCCTCGCCCCGACACAAATCCGCGAGATGGTGGTAGCTAGATGGTAGCTAACGGCGAACCTCAGACTATGCTTGCAGCAATCACAATTCGGAACGTGGAACGGCTCGCCCCCGGTGAGAGCATTTGGGATGCGGGGCATAAGGAAGCTGTGCGCGGGTTTGGCTGCCGTAGGCAAAGCGGAGCTGCGGTTTATGTTCTCAAATGTCGAGTGCTCGGGCGGCAACGGTTCGTGACTATCGGCGAACATGGCTCGCCTTGGACGCCGGTAACGGCAAGGCGAGAGGCGAAACGGTTGCTTGGGCAAGCTGTTACAGGCAAGGACCCGCAAGCCGCGAAATCTCAAGCACGCCAAGAGGCAGCGGATACGGTTGGGCGCGTAGCGGAGCTTTATCTCGCGCATGCTGCAAAGCGGTTGAAGCCACGAAATTATGTCGAAGTTGCAAGGCGCCTTCGCGCAAATTGCAAGCCGCTGCATCCCGTTTCGGTTTTCACGCTGACACGACGGCAAGTTGCGGAACGGATTGCGGCGATCAACGACGCTAAGGGCGAAGTGACAGCCGCGCGTGCAAGAGCGGCGCTAAGCGCGATGTTTAATTGGGCTATCCGAGAGGGCTACGAGATTGCCGCTAATCCAGTTGCGGGGAGTAATCGACCGCCAGAACCGAAGGCGCGAGAGCGAGTACTGACGCAGTCCGAGCTTGCAGCGATCTGGACCGCCTGCGGCGATGATGACTATGGGTGGATTGTCCGGCTTCTCATTCTCACCGCACAGCGCCGGGATGAGGTTGGCGCGATGCGTTGGAACGAAGTCCACGGGGTAGAATGGATCATCCCTGCCCTACGGACGAAGAACCGCAGAGAACATCGGGTGCCACTTACGCCGCAGGCATTGGCATTGCTGCCGCCGGAGCGAAAGCGGGATACGGTATTCGGTGAAGGCGAAAGCGGTTTTCAGGGATGGTCAAAATCCAAAGCTGGGCTGGATCGAAGGTCGGACGTTGCAGATTGGCGATTGCATGATCTTCGCCGCACGGCCGCAACTGTGATGGCGGATCAGCTTGGCGTCCACACATCATCGAAGCGATCCTTAATCATGTGAGCGGACACAAGGCAGGCGTGAGCGGGGTCTATAACCGCGCACGCTATGCAGATGAAATGCGGGCTGCGCTAGAGCGTTGGGCAAAGCATTTGAGGAATTTCCGCCCAAGGTCATGACCACGCTGGCCGATTTGCGCCAGCATGTGAAACACGCAAAATTGACCTTTATCAAGTGAGGAGACCTAACTCGGGGTCTATCATGCTTTTCTACCCAGACTTCTCGGCAGTAGGGAGGTCACACAATGAGGACCCGATTGGTAATTGTCTTCGTCGCGCTTGCGCTCGTTGCCGCTAGCACGTTGGCGGTCATGAACAACGCCTGCAAGAGCAGCCAACATGAGTGGTGCGTTCCATCCACCATGTGGCATCACAGGGCACAGCTGAGTTCCAACGATTAACGCCCAATCTGCCGAATTGCATCACCGCATTGACGTCGATCAAAATGCTGGACGCGGCGGGGGCTAGAATTTTTGGCCCTCAGAGTTAGTCGTCATGCTGTTCTTCGGTTACTTTTCCTGTCTGATTGTGGCATTCACCGTTGTCGCGATGTGGCTGGTCGGCTTTGTCAACACCGCAAAGTCAGAAAAGCATTACCATCCCCGCCCACCAATCGTTGAGATTGTCCCGGCCGAGGAACTTGCACACTTGCACTTAGAGGTCGCGAAAGAAGCGTCACCCGCAAAGGATAATGTTTCGCCCGTCAAACATCACAAACCCAAGGCGCTCGCCCGTCAGCGCGACAATTACGAAGGACGCGGCTACGGGAACGCGGCGGGCTACGCTGAAGAAAACGGACCAAGGCGTTTTTTCAACTGGTGACCCACCGCTTTGCAGCTTGAGCGGGTGCCGTGCCTGCCCCAACAAATTCGAGCCGTTGAATTTGCGGAACGAATTCCTAGATAGATGGGCAACAGCGCCGCGCTGAGC